>Ga0208040_1000255_pt1 | contig 70856 bp, 50 predicted proteins | sample AD_UKC083_MetaG_FD_184431 | JGI IMG/M metagenome (GOLD analysis project Ga0208040, IMG submission 184431) | Active sludge microbial communities of municipal wastewater-treating anaerobic digesters from USA - AD_UKC083_MetaG (SPAdes) (version 2) | ecosystem: Engineered > Bioreactor > Anaerobic >...
CCCCGGGTTGAAACCCGGGGCTATTCTCGGTCGCCCCTTCGGGGCTGCAAGAATGGGGGCACAATGTCGCCGCATTGGGGATTGCCCATCCACTTCCCCATGTAGGGGCAGCCCCCCGTGGCTGCCCATCCGGTCCGAACGGGGACACGTTGTCGCGCCGGGGGCGGCGCTTGGAACATGTCCCCGTTCTTCGGTGGTGGTTTCGAACTCTATGGCCGTTCTCCTGTTCTTCAACGGGTTCCAGAGGCTGTGGTATCATCGTTGTCCATACAACTCTATCCCCCCGAAGGAGGAAGAATGGCTGCTCTGGACGCCGCATTGACGCATGTGCGCTCTCACCATGACGCGTATCTCGAACAATTGAAGGCCCTGGTGGCCATCCCCAGCGTCTCGACCCTGTCTGAACACCGGCAGGACATGCAGCGCACGGCCGCATGGCTGCGCGACGCCCTGAACGGCGTGGGCATGACGCGCGCGGAGCTGATGCCCACCCCGCTCCACCCGATGGTGTATGCGGAATGGTTGGGCGCGCCGGGCAAGCCCACCGTGCTGGTCTACGGCCATTACGACGTCCAGCCCGCCGATCCGCTCGACGAATGGGATTCGCCGCCGTTCGAGCCTGCGATCCGGGGCGACTGCCTGTATGCCCGCGGCGTATCGGACATGAAAGGCCAGATCTTCGCGCAGATCAAAGCCGTCGAAGCTCTCGCCCTCCAGGGCAGCCTCCCGGTCAACCTCAAGTACCTGCTCGAAGGCGAAGAAGAGATCGGCTCGCCAAGTCTTGACGCGTTCATCGAAGCGCACCGCGACTTGCTCGCATGCGATTTTGTCTTGAACTGCGATTCGGGCATTCTCGCCCCGGATCTGCCGTCGCTGGTGTACGCGCTGCGCGGGCTGGCCTATTTCGAACTGGAAGTCCGCGGTCCCGGCAAAGACCTGCACTCCGGCCTGTTCGGCGGCTCCGTGCACAATCCCGCCCAGGTGCTGTGCGAACTCGTGGCCGGCATGCACGACGCCGGCGGCCGGGTGACCCTGCCCGGGTTCTACGACGCGGTCGTTCCCCTCGACGACGAAGAACGCCATCAGATCGCCCGCTGGCCCATGACCGACAACGACTGGAAAGCCATGACGGGCGCTCCCCGGCTCTGGGGCGAAGCGGGGTACACCACCCTCGAGCGCGTGGGCGGCCGTCCCACGCTTGAAGTGAATGGCCTGGTTTCGGGGTTCATCGGCGAAGGCGCGAAAACCGTGCTTCCGGCGAAGGCCCTCGCCAAACTCTCGTGCCGCCTCGTACCCAGGCAGGAGCCCGCCGCCATCAAATCCATGCTGGAACAGTACCTCTCCGAAAACGCGCCGGATACCGTCACGTGGCGCGTGCGCGAGCTCTCGCACGGTCCCGGCGCGCTCATGGACCGCCACGCCGCGCCGGTCCGCGCGGCCGCGAAGGCCCTCAAGGACGTCTTCGGAATGGAGCCCGTGTTCCGGCGCGAAGGCGGAAGCATTCCCGTGGTCGGCGTGCTTCAGGCGAAGCTGGGGGTCGAATCCGTCCTGCTAGGGTTCGGTCTGCCGGACGACAGCATCCACGGGCCCAATGAAAAACAGCATTTGCCCACACTGTTCAAGGGCATCGAGACGTACGTACGCTTCCTGGCCGGTTTTCCGGCCTAAAGAGGTCGGCTCGTGACGGAACCAGTGCTTCGGATCGAGGGATTCGCGGTCTCAGCCAACGGGATCCCCCTGTTGCAGGATGTCGCCATTTCTTTGGGAACCGGCGAACTGGCGGCGCTCACGGGGCCGTCCGGTTGCGGTAAAACGACCCTGTTGCGCGCCATCGCGGGCCTGATCGATCCCGTTGCGGGCAGCGTGCGCCTGCGCGGGCAGACGCCCGAGACGCTCGGATGGCCCGCGTTCCGCCGGCGCGTGATTCTCGTGGCGCAACGGCCCGTGCTGTTGGAAGGGACCGTCCGCCAGAACCTGTCGCGCGCCTTTCGATACGGTGCGGCGAAGGCGGTATTTGATGAACCGCGCGCTCTCGATCTGATGGCGCAATTGCTCCTCGAACCCGGCCGCATGACACAGGAGGCCCTGTCGCTCTCCGAAGGCCAGCGCCAGCGCATCTGCCTGCTCCGCGCCCTGTTGGCGGAGCCGGATGTGGTCCTGCTCGACGAACCCAGCAGCGCCCTCGACGACGCGGCCGCCGAAGCCGTCGACGAGGTGGTCCGCCGCGAGGCCCGCCGGCGTGGGCTGGCCGCGCTGATCGTCTCGCATGAACGCGGGCGCATCACCGCACGCTGCGACCGCGTCATCGACCTCGCGTCAGCGAAAGGAGCGGCATGATGGATGGCCCGGGGCCGGGTGCGGTCGCGTTAAGTCCCTGGCAGCTCGTGCTGGCGGCCGGTCTCGTGCTGATTGCCGGCGGCATCAGTCTTGCTTTGCAGCTCGGGCTCGAGAAACGCCTGGTCCTGGCCTCGGTGCGCACAGTCGTGCAGTTGCTCCTCGTCGGCGTCATCCTCCGATGGGTCTTCCGCCTGGAACATGTGCTGCCGATCCTGGGGGTCATTCTCGTGATGACCGTCATTGCGGGGCGCGCGGCGGTCCAGCGGTCGGGCCGCACCTTTCCCGGGGCAACCTGGCGCGCCGTTGTCACGCTCGTTCTCAGCGCCTGGCTGACGGCCGTCCTCGTCACGGGAGCGATCATTCAGATCGAACCCTGGTACAAACCCCAATACCTGGTTCCCCTTCTGGGCATGATCCTTGGCAATGCCTTGACCGGCATATCGTTGTGCCTCGACCAGATCCTGCAGACCCTCGCGGACAAACGCGACCAGGTTGAAATGGAACTCGCCCACGGCGCAACGCGCTGGGAAGCCGCACGCGCGCCGTTGTCTGACGCCGTGCGCCGGGGCATGATCCCCATCATCAATTCCATGATGGTCGCCGGACTCGTCTCCCTGCCCGGAATGATGACCGGCCAGATTCTCGCGGGGGAAGACCCCCTCAAGGCGGTGGAATACCAGATCGTCGTCATGTTCATGATCGCCGCTGCCACCTCCCTCGGATGCATGCTGATCGCCGTGCTGGTGTACCACCGCCTGTTCAATGCCCGCCACCAGCTTCTCTCCGATCTGATTACCAAACGTCAGAATTAATCGAACACCTTGTATTGCAGCACTTTATGAGGCCCCAGAGTCCCGGGGGGGCCGGGCCGGCGGGGCGGCGGCGTGCAAGTCCGTATTGTTTCCCGGGGCGGATTGTGGTAGAACCCTTGCCAATCGCAAGGAGACGGGTACGTGGCTTCCAGAAAACATCGCATTTTGGTACGGGGTATACTCGCGGGCGCGGATGAACCGTCCGACATCCTCGTGAAAGACGGACAAATCGAAGAAATCAAGCCGGCGGGCCGCGCCACGCCGGAGATCGGCTCGAGCACCTGCATCATCGCCCCGACGTTATTCGATATTCAGGTCAACGGCGCGAACGGCATCGATTTGCAGGGCGATTCCGTCACGCCCGATGATGTGTGCGCACTCAACGATTTTCTCGCGTCCCAGGGCGTCTCGCACTGGATTCCCACGCTCATTACCGGGCCGGCCGGGCACATGCTTCACGGTTGCGCCGTGATTGCGGCCGCCCTGCAGGATCCGCGCGTCCGGCAGGCCATTCCCGGCATTCACCTCGAGGGCCCCTACATCTCGCCCGACGACGGTCCGCGCGGCGCGCACGACAGGCAGCAGGTCCGGCCGCCGTCGCTCGAGGAATTCGAGGAATTCATGAAAGCCGCGGACGGTCAGATCGCGTACATCACCGTGGCCCCGGAAGTTGAGGGCGCCCTTGGTTTTATTCGCGAAGTGAGCCGGCGCAAGGTGCGCGTCGCCCTTGGCCATCACAATGCGTCGCCCCTCGAGATTGAGCGCGCCGTGGAGGCGGGGGCCGTCCTGACCACGCATCTGGGCAACGGTCTGGTCGGCACCATGGACCGCCACCACAATCCGCTCTGGCCACAACTGGCGAACGATCACCTCCTGGCGTCGCTCATTGCCGACCTCGAACACCTGCCGCCGCATGTGCTGCGGGCATTTGTGCGGGCAAAGCAGCCGCAGCGGGTGATTCTGGTCTCGGACTGCGTGCATCTGGCCGGATTGAAGCCGGGGGCCTATGATCTGGGCGGGATCCCAGTGGAACTGAAGCCGTCGGGCCGGATCTGCCTGAGCGGAACGGAATACCTGGGCGGCAGTTCCCTGATGCTGTTGCAGGGCGTGGTCAACGCCATGCGCGTCACCGACTTAACCCTGCGGCAGGCCCTGGCGTGCGCGTCATCCATACCGGCGCGGCTTTTCGGGCTCAAACACCCGTTCCGGCTTCCCAAACCGGGAACGAAAGCCAATTTCGTGGCATTCACCATCACAAAGTCGCATGAAAAGTGGAAGACGAACCTCAAGGCGGTGTTTATCGACGGTGAGCAGCGGGCATAAACGAGGGCACTAGCGTGGACATCCCAGGCGCCAATGGAGCCGTCACGGTATGCGGAATCCCGGTTGGGTCAGGGCGGCCGGTTCACATCACCATCCGCGACGGAATAATCGAGGCCATCACGCAAGGCGGGGGCTTTGGCCGTCCCGATTACGGTACCCGCTCCTCCATCATCGGCCCGACGCTTTTCGACATTCAGGTCAACGGCGGCAACGGCATCAATCTCCAGGGGCCGAAAGCCAAACCCGGCGATGTGCTCGAACTCACCCGGTTCCTTGCCACGTGGGGCGTCTCGAAATGGGTGCCCACCATCACCACGAACACGTTTGCCAATATGGAACACGCCTGCCGGGTCATCGCGGCGGCTCTGGAAGACCCGGAAGTGGCGCGCGCCGTGCCGGGCCTCCATCTCGAAGGGCCGTTTCTGTCCCCGCTGGACGGGCCCCGGGGCGCGCACGCCAAACGCTATGTCCGTGAACCCAGCCTGCGCGATTTCGACAAGCTCAACCGAGCCAGCGGCGGCCACGTGCTCTACACGACCGTCGCGCCCGAACTTCCACGGGGCATGGCGTTTATCGAGGGTCTGGTGAAGCGCGGCGTGACCGTGGCGCTCGGGCACCACCATGCCTCCGAGGACCAGATCGCCGAGGCGGTGGACGCCGGCGCGCGCCTCTGCACCCACCTCGGAAACGGCCTTGCCGCCGAACTGGACCGCCACAGCAACCCCCTCTGGCCCCAGCTGGCCGAGGATCGGCTCGCCGCGGCGATCATCGCCGACCTCCACCACGTTCCACCCGACATGCTGAAGACCATGGTCCGCATGAAAGGGTCCGACAACGTCATTCTCACCTCGGACGCCGTCCGAATCGCCGGTTTGAAACCGGGCATGTATCCGCACCACAGCGGCGTCAAGGGAATGATGGTCGAATTGCTGCCGTCGGGACGCATCAACCTGTGCGGCACCAATCTCCTCTCCGGCAGCGCCCTGATGCTGTTGCAGGGCGTCCTCAACGCCACGCGTGAAACCGACATGACGCTCGAACAATCGTTCCGGTGCGCGTCCATGATTCCGGCGGAGATACTGGGCGTCAAGGCCGATTTCGGCACGCTGAAACCCGGCGCCGTCGCCAACCTGATCGTTTTCGATCTCGACCAGTCCCATCCCCAGTGGAAGCCCGTCATCCGGGCCGCCTTCGTGCACGGCGTACAAACGGTGTAGCGGAGCGCCCGTCCGCCCATCCGGTCCGGAGTCCAGAGCAACGAAGCGCTGCCCCCTGTGGACATCCGCGCCCCTCGAAACAGTGATGTCATAAATGCTTGAATACTCTTTACTTCTTGCGTCAAAACTAGTAGGATATGAGTGTTCAGGAAGGACGATCCCCAAAGCAGTTTTCGGGGACCACAGCATGCGCGACACACGGCCGCGCGGGCGCCCGGAAGAAGTGGTGGGAGACGGCGCCCGGGAGAGGAAGGCTATCAACCGAATGAATATCTCGTCCAGGTGCGAGTATGCCTGCCGGGCGATTGTTGAACTGGCGCTGAATGAACATTCCGAACAGCCCCTCACCGCGGTGTTCATCGCGGACAAACGCAAGATTCCGAGCAAGTACCTCGTGCACATTCTCTTGCAGCTCAAGCGGGCGGGACTGGTCCGCAGCATCCGCGGGGCGCAGGGCGGCTACATGCTGTCCAAATCACCCGACAACATCACCCTGATGGAGATTATCGAAGCCATTGACGGCCCGATACTCAACCCGCTGCCCATTGACGACGATGCGGGCACGGAGCTCAAACCCGCCTGGAAAGACGCGGCGCGCCAACTCTCCAAGGTGATGCGCACATACCGGATTCGCGATATCCTCGACAACGCTTCCCAGCCGGACATGTACTACATCTGATTGACCGGTTGGCTGCGGCGGCGCCACGGCAAGCCAGCCGGACGCAACCCCTGGATCGTCCGCACGTCCACACCGTCCACAGGGTCCACCAGGTCTTCTGAATCGTGTGTACCCGGCCCACGGGCCGGATGCGTGCGTTTTGGTTTTGGACGGCGGGGCGGGTATACTAGGTGCTTTCGCGTGAACGAGCGCGTGCTCCGCAAATGCCGCCGTTTGGGCCGGTTTTTGCGGAATTCTTTCGGCAAACGGGAAAGGTGTAGAGATCATGGCGACGCAGGCAGGCACATTCCAGGCCATTCAGCACGAAGGAGAACCCAGGGCAAATGCGATCCGCGAACGGCTGAACGCCGTGGTGGGCCGAGGGCAGCGCACCTACACGCCGTCGCAACTGACCGTGGAAAAGGCCGAGGGCTGCACCCTCTGGACCGTTGACGGCCGGAGGCTCCTGGATTTCACGTCGGGCGTGCTGGTGACCAATCTCGGGCATGGCCATCCCCGGTTTGAGGAACGGTATCGCGAATACGCCGGGGCACTGCCGCGCAACGCCTACAACATGGTGACGGAAGTGGAAGTTCTCGCGGCGGAACGGCTCGTGTCGAGCATGGCCGCCACCAACCCGAACGCACAGAAAGTCTTCTGGGGCGCGAGCGGTTCGGAGGGCATTCAGAAGGCCATGTGGGCCGCACAGCACCATCAGCCCGGGCGCCCGATCATGCTGGCTACGCGCTACGGATTCCACGGCAAGAAGGGACTCGCGGGAGACGTCACCGGTTCCGAAAGCCCCAACCCCAACGTGCGGTTCATCTCGTTTCCCATGAAAGAAGAGCGCCCCCGGAAGTTCTACCAGGACGAACTCGACGCGCTGGCCAGAGAATTCCCCGGCCAGATTTCGCTGCTGATCACCGAACCCTATCTCGGCTCGGCCGGGTCGTTTCATCCGCCCCGCTGGTATCACGAGATGCTGCAGGCGTGGTGCAATCAGCACGGCGTCGTGTTCATTTTCGACGAGGTGCAGGCCTGTCACGGCCGCACCGGCAACATGTACGCCTACGAGACCTACGGGGTGCAGCCCGACCTGGTCGTCCTGGGCAAGGGCATCGGCAACGGAGAGCCCGCGGCGGCGGTCGTGGGCCGTGCGGATCTCATTGATGCCATGGACTACAGCGAAGCGTCCGACACGTTCAGCGGCAACCCGCGCTCGTGTGCGGCCGTTTGCGCCGTGCTCGATGTGTTTGAGGAAGAGCAGATCGTCGAGCGGTGCCGCGCCGCCGCGAAGCGCGTGGGGGAAGGCCTTCACGCGTTGCGCGACAAATTTCCCTTCGTGACGGCGGTCCGCGGCGAAGGACTCGTCTACGGCGTCGAGATGGAGAACGCCGAACTGGCCAACCGCTGCGTGCTCGAGGCGTATTACGGCACGGGCGGGGCCGGCGTGCATTTCCTTGGGCCGCTGGCGAAGAAGGTGCTGCGTGTGAGTCCGCCGCTGGTCATCACCGACCGCGAGATCGACGAAGCGTTCGCGCTCATCGACCAGGCCTGGTCGCGCATCTGATCGCCGCTCTCACCCTCCGTTTGCGCGGAACTGCAGGGCGTACAGGCGCGCGTCGCGCAGCACGAACCGGAGGCGCACGGGCTGGCCGGCAAGCGGGCCAATCGCCGCTTCCTTCCACACCACCGGCCGGGCCAGGGCGTCGCCAAAGACGTCGTGGCAGTCGTCGAGCGCCAACCCGGGCAGGGGCTGGCCGTCCGGAGACTGCACCTCGACGCGAATGCTGCCCGCGGCGGAGGTGGCGAAGTTGAGGACGAGCCCGGTCCCCTCAAACACCAGCGGTTTGGTGAGGATTTCGCCGCCGCTCAACGGGGCGTCGATGGAGACGAAACCATCGATGCGCATCGTGTAACGGCGCAGCCTGCTCGAGTTCCCGGTCCAGTAGCTTTCGGTGGCATAGAGCGACAACTCCCTTGGCGCGCCGTCCATGCAGGATTCGGTTTCCACGAGCTGCCAGGCGAGGTAATGGTCGCCGTAGGCCCAGTTGTCGGCGCGCTCGATACCCGGCGGCAGAAAGGCCTCGTTCCACCGGTTGAAGTGGAGTCCGTCGCGGCTGGTCATGAAAAGCGCTTCGCTGATGGCCATGCCGTACCGGTCGCTCGCGCTGGAACGCAGGTGGCGGTGCTCGGGATTCGGCAGCGCCTCCATTGACGGCGACCAGCCCCGTTCCACGTACCGGGTCGGGAAGCCGACGAAGAGGTGGGGGGCGCGGTAGTAGGGCTGGACCTGGTTGGTGTACAACTGTTCGACGGGGGAGTCGGCGTACTCAAGCCATTGGGCCTCGGTCCAGGTGCGGAAGTCCGGCGATATGGCCGTGCGGATGCCCCGGACCCCCTGGTAGTTCTGCTGACTGAAATCACGGATGTAGGCGCGGTACTCGTTGCGGACGCTGTCCCAGAACGCGAGGTTCTGGGTGTCGAAGGCGTAGCCCGTCATGATCGGCGCGTCCTGCAGGAAGGACCAGTGAATGCCGTCCGCGGATTTGAAGGCATAGAGTCCCGACGGCTCGTCTCCCCATCCCACGGCCTTGTAGAGCTCTTCGGGCGGGCATCCGGGCCGGGTGTCTTTGAAGGGGGTGAAATCGTGCGACCCCTTGCCGACCCAGACGATGTTGTTGTCTTTGGCCCCTTCGTATTCGAAGAGGCCGAGCCGCGGTTTGACCCAGTGGATGCCGTCGGTGCTGTGGGCATAGCCCGCAAAGGTCGGATGGGGCGTCTTGAGACCGCCCGGCTGCGGATCCAGGTGCCAGGTCTTGTAATACATGCGGTAGAGCGGTCCGTCCTGGAACACCGTGTGGTATCCGGTGCCACTGCCCTCCCAGGGTTCATTGTGATCGAGCACGATCTCACGCGGCACAGGCTGGTGCAGGCGAAACGCCGCGCCGCCCGACAGGGTCGCAATCAGATGGGTGTCGACCAGCGGTTCCAGCCGCGAACCGATGGCGACGGGCTCCGCGTCCTGCGCCACCGCGACGCAGGCGGCCATGAGCAGTCCGGACAACGTGAAAGCAACAGCGCGGTTCATAAGAGACCCCCTCTTTCTGGCCGTGAAACGGACGTTGGTGTTCCGGATAGCGATCGCCGGCGCCACGGCTTTGTGGGCATGGTGGCCCAAGGGCCCGGGGCGTGTCAATGCCGCGCGCGCCTCAACCGTGTTGCGCCTCGAGCCAGCGGCTGCAGTCCAGCGCGGCTTTGCAGCCGGAACCGGCGGCGGTAATCGCCTGCCGGTACACGGGGTCGGCCACGTCGCCCGCGGCGAACACGCCGTCGAGGTTGGTCTTGGAGGTGCCCGGCTCGACGCGGAGATAGCCCACTTCATCCATGTCCAGGACGTCCCGGAACAGGTCCGAGTTGGGTTTGTGTCCGATGGCGGAGAAATAGCCGGCGGCCTCGAGTTCGCGACCCGCGCCCGAATGCACGTCCTTAATGCGCACGCCCGTAACGCCGTTGGCGTCGTTGCCCAGGACTTCCTCGACCACGCTGTTCCATTCGAGGACGATCTTCTCGTGGGCCATGGCGCGGTCGCCCATGATCTTGCTGGCGCGGAGCTTGTCGCGCCGGTGAATGATGTGTACGCGGCTGGCGAAATTGGTGAGGAAGAGGGCTTCCTCCATGGCCGAGTCTCCGCCGCCCACGACCACGACGGGTTTGCCGCGGAAACGGGGGAGCGCGCCGTCGCAGGTCGCGCAGGCGGAAACGCCCCGGTTCATGAAACGTTCTTCGGATTCCAGGCCGAGATACTTCGCCGTGGCGCCGGTAGCGATGATCACGCTTTCGGACTGCCAGGTTTCATCGCCCGAGGCGACCGTAAACGGCCTGCGGGAGAAATCCACCGCCGTGACCGTCCTGGGAAGCATCTTCGCGCCGAACCGTTCGGCCTGTTTCTTGAACAGCTCCATCATTTCGGGTCCGGTCACGCCGTCGGGGAACCCGGGGAAATTCTCGACTTCGGTTGTGGTCATGAGCTGCCCGCCGGGCAGGATCTCCTTGCTGAGCTCGCCTTGGAACACGAGCGGCGCGAGATTCGCGCGTCCCGTGTAGAGCGCCGCCGTATACGCCGCCGGACCCGACCCGATGATGACAACTCTTTCCATGCATCTGACTCCATTGCTGCTGCCGGGGGTGAATGAACGACCCGTATCCGCGTCGAAACGCAGTATACGGAAGCGATTTCGCGCACACAAGGGACAGTGCGCCCCCGAAGTGCCGGATAGTGTGAGCAGACCTCTGCACGGTTGGCGCCGGTGGAAACGGTACTGTACGGAGAACGGCGGTTGCACACACCTCCGGCGCGCCAACGCCTCGAGAGCGTTTTAGACAGGATTAACAGGACTAACAGGATGATCCATTCGTAGGCGATCACCGGCGCCGTGTCTGCATCGGGCGCGCCTGCGGCGCCCCGGCAGCCTCGGGCCGGTGTGAAGGCCGGTTCTATTCGGGCTGGGGGGCGTGGACGCTGCAGGCCGCCCAATGGCCGGGCGCGATCTCGACGAGGCGCTGCTCGGTGATACGGCACAGCGCAACGGCATCGGGGCAGCGCGGATGGAAATGGCAGCCCGGCGGGGGATGGATGGGCGAGGGCACGTCGCCGGCAAGGGGCTGGCGCGCGCGCGCAAGCTTCGGGTTGGGCACCGGCGCCGCGGCCAACAGCGCTTTCGTGTACGGATGCACCGGCCGCTCGAAAATGTCGTCAACGCGGCCGCGCTCGACGATGCGTCCCAGGTACATCACGGCGACGTAATCGGAGATGTGGCGCACCACGCTGAGGTCGTGTGCGATGAAGAGGTAGGTCAGTCCGAGCCGTTCCTGCACATCGCGCAGCAGGTTCAAGATCTGCGCCTGGATCGAGACATCGAGCGCGGAGATGGGCTCGTCGGCGACGATCAACTCGGGTTCGACGGCGAGCGCGCGGGCGATGCCGATGCGCTGGCGCTGGCCTCCGCTGAATTCGTGGGGGTACCGGTCGGCGCTTTCGGGCGGCAGCCCGACCAGCTCGAGAATCTCGTAGATGCGCTGGCGGCGTTGCGCGCGCGGCACGATCTTGTGCGTCGACAGGATTTCCGACAGCATGTTGTAGACCGTCATGCGCGGATTCAGCGATCCGTAGGGGTCCTGGAAGATGATCTGCATGGCCTTGCGGTACCGGCGCATCTCGCGCCGGTCGAGCCTGGTGAGATCGACGCCGTTGAACAGCACGCGCCCCGCGGAGGGTTCGATGAGCCGCAGGATGCTCCGGCCGGCGGTCGTTTTGCCGCTGCCGCTCTCGCCTACGAGGCTCAGGGTCTTGCCTCTCGGGATCGAGAAGGTAACGCCGTCGACCGCGCGAACCGCACCCAGCACGCGCGAAAACACCCCGCCCCGCACGGGGAAGTGTTTGACCAGGCCATCCACTTCGAGAAGGGGCGGTTGTGAAGGAGAATCGGTCATGGCGCGGCCTCCTCGTTCCGGGGGATGCCTACGGGGCGGCCCTCGCGGCTCATGGCGTCCCGATCGTGAAGCCAGCAGGCCACGCCGTGCCCGGGCGCGCCGATGGCAAGCGACGGCACATGCTCCCGGCAGACGTCCATCGCATAATCGCAGCGCGGATGGAACCGGCAGCCCGGCGGGAAATGCGTGGCGGCGGGCACGCGCCCCTCGATGGTGCGCAGGCGGCCCCGGGGCTCGTCGAGGCGGGGCAGGCTCTTGAACAGCCCCAGCGTGTACGGGTGCCTCGGATTCTCAAACAATTCGGCGACCGGCGCCTGCTCGACGAGCTTGCCCGCGTACATGATGGCCACCTCGTCGGCGGTCTCGGCGACGATGCCGAGGTCGTGCGTGATGAGCAGGATGGCCATGTGCCGCTCGGCCTGGAGTTGGCGGAGCAGGTCCAGGATTTGCGCCTGAATGGTCACGTCGAGGGCGGTGGTCGGCTCGTCGGCGATGAGCAGTTCGGGATTGCACGCGAGGGCCATGGCGATCATGGCCCGCTGCCGCATGCCGCCGGACATCTGGTGGGGATACTCGCTGGCCCGCTGCGCCGGGTCGGGTATCCCGACCTGGCCGAGGAGATCGACGGCCTGATCCATCGCGCCGTTCTTCGATACGTCGCGATGGACCCGGATCGCCGCGGCAATTTGGCTTCCGACACGAAACACCGGATTCAGCGCCGTCATCGGCTCCTGAAAGATCATTGAAATGCCGTTGCCGCGAATGCCGCGCATCTCGCGCTCGGACAACGCGACGAGGTTGCGGCCGCCGAAATGAACCTCACCTTCCACGATGCGGCCGGGCGGCGCGGGCACGAGCCGCAACACGGACAGGGCGGTCACGCTCTTGCCGCAGCCGCTCTCTCCCACCAGCGCCACCGTTTTGCCCCGCGGAATGTCGAGGGACACGCCGTCAACGGCCTTCGCGACGCCGGCGTCGGTGAAGAACCAGGTTTTCAGGTTGCGGATGCTGAGCGCGGTGTCCATCGGGTGTTACACAAACGGGGTGGCGCGTTTCATGAGCTGGATGGCCAGTCCGCCCGGCGCGCGCACCATGGCCAATTCATCGCCGCCCGGCGTCTTGACCGCGTCACTGACGGAGGTCGCGCCCGCGGCCAGCAGGCGTTCGCGGGCGCCGGCCACATCGTCGGCGACAAACGCCAGATGCAGCGTGAGCGGGTTCATGGCCGCGTAATCCGGAATGGGGCCGTCCGGGTTCTTGTAGATCTCGAGCACGGTGTGCTCTTCGGAGTCGGCGACGAAGAACGCGTTGGGCGGATTGCCGAATTGGCGCAGAATGCGCATGTCGAGGTTGTCGCACAGCCATTCGGTCAGTTCGGCCGGGTTGTTCACATTCAGGGCCAGATGTTCGATGCGCATCGCATTCTCCTTCGCTTCGTTATTGCCGGAGCCGCGGGTCCATGGCGTCGCGCAGCCCCTCGCCCACCAGATTGAACGCCGTCACGGTAATGAAGATGGCCGCGCCCGGAAAGGTGACCAGCCACCACGCGTACGTGATGTACGTCTGCGACTGTTTCAGCACTTCGCCCCAACTGGCCGCGGGCGGCGGCACGCCAAATCCCAGGAAGCTGAGGCCGGATTCGGTCAGGATGGCGCCCGCGACGCCAAACGTGGCGGACACCCAGACGGGCGCGAGCGCGTTCGGCAGCAGGTGACGGAAGATGATCCAGCCGTCGTGGAGCCCCGTGGCCCGCGCGGCGGTCGCGAAATCGCTTTCGCGCAGGCGGAGGAATTCGCCGCGGACGAGCCGGGCGATCCCCGTCCAGCCCAGCAACCCGATCGCCACCATGATGTTCCAGATGCTCGGCGGCAGGAACGCCATCAGGGTCAGGATGAGGAAGAAGCTGGGAAAACACATCACGATCTCGATGAGCCGCAGGATGACCATGTCGACCTTGCCGCCGTAATACCCCGCCAGCGCGCCGAAGACGACGCCGATGAGCGCCGAAATGCCGACCGCCACGAACCCGATGCTCATCGAGATGCGCGTGCCCCAGATGAGGCGGCTGAGCACGTCGCGGCCGCGGTCGTCGGTGCCCAGCCAGTGCCGGAACGGCCCATTGTCTACTTCCGTCCCGTCTTCCGGCGCGCCGCGGGCCCACACGGGCGGTTCGAGGCGGTGAAGCACGTTGTCGTCGAGCGGACCGAACGGCACGGGCGGGCGCAGGACGCGCTCGCCGTCGCCGGGGGTCCAGGTCACGAAATCGACCTCGATCAACTCGGGATAGTCGATCAGGTTGGCGAACCAGTACGTGCGTCCGTCTTTCACGAGATGGATGGGGCGCGAATGGGCCAGAAACGGCGCCAGGAGGGCCACGGCGAAGAGGCAGAGAATGACCGCCAGCCCGGCCATGGCGAGCCCGTTCTTGCGGAACTGCCGCCAGACCAGCCGCCAGTAACCCTGTTTCAGTATGGCCGAATCGTTCATGCCGCTCCGTCAGTCCGATTTCTCGAATTTGATGCGCGGGTCCGCGATGGCATACAGGAGGTCGGACAGCAGCAGCCCGATCAGGGTGAGCAGCGCCGACACCGCCAGCAGGCCCATAATCATGGGGTAATCCCGGGACAACAGGGCGTCGAAGCCCCGGAATCCCATCCCGGGTATCGAGAAAATGCTTTCGATGATCACGCTTCCGCCCAGCAGCGCGGGAAGGAGCGTGCCGAGCAGCGTGATGATGGGGATCAGCGAGTTGCGCATGGCGTATTTAAAGACCACGATCTTCTCCGAAAACCCGTAGGCGCGGGCCGTGCGGATGTAGTCCTGCCGGATGACCTCGATCATGCCCGACCGGGCGTAGCGCGAGAGCCCCGCCAGCCCGCCGTAGGTCAGGCAGAACACCGGCAGCACCAGGTGCCAGGCGCGATCGGCCAGCCAGTGAACCCACGAGAAGTTTTCGGCGCCGATGGAGTTCATGCCGGAGACCGGAAACCAGTTGAACCATTCGCCGCCGCCGAAGAAGTACAGGAGCAGCATCGCCACCCAGAAACTCGGCATGCTGTACAGTACGAACAGCCCGATCGTGATGAAGGTGTCGGACCACGTGCGCTGATGGGTCGAGGAATAGACCCCGATCGGAATGGAGATGAGGTAGACGAGGAAGATCGAAATGATGTTGAGCTGGAGCGTGATCGGCAGGGCTTCGAGGATCTTGTCGCGCACGGGACGGTGGTCCTTGAACGATTCGCCGAAGTCGAGGGTCACGAGTCGGCCCAGCCACTTGACGTACTGGATCGGAATGGGCTGGTCCAGTCCGTAAAGCTCCTTGGTTTGCCGGAGGATTTCCTGGGTGTTGGCGTCCGTGGAGATGCCCTGCTCGGCCGTGCGCAATTTCATGTAGATCGGGCTGCCCGGGGCCAGCTGGATGACCGCGAACGAAATCATGCTGATCCCGAGAAACGTCGGAATCACCAGGAGCAATCGTCGTATGAGATAGGCTTTCACGGACTACCCATCGGGTTACGGATACCGCTGCAGTTCCCTGGGAACCCACCATTCCCGCGAGTCGGGGCCGAACGGATACATCACGATGCCGTGGAACCGCTTGTCCACGGCCAGAAGCGATTTGCTGCAGAAAAGAAACGTGTAGGGCTGTTCCTCGTGGAGAATCTCATGGAACCGGTGGTAGAGCGTGATGCGCTCGTCCCGGTCGAAGGTCTGCCGGGCCGTCTCCATGATCTGGTCCGCCTCGGCGTTGTTGAACCCGACAAAATTCGACCCGGTCCCCTCGGCCATGCTCGAATGCCAGACCTGGTACGGGTCGAAATCGGGAGGCATGGACCAGGCCAGGATGCAGGCGTCGTACTTCCGCGCATCGACCTGCTGGAGGAACGTCGCCCATTCCAGGGGCCGCAACGACATTTCGATGCCGGCCCGTTTGAGTTCGTTCTGGAAGATCGTGCCGATCTGCTCCGCTTCAGGACTGTCGTTCTTGATGATCAGCTCGAACCGGAACGCGGTCCCGTCTTTGTCGCGGACGCCGTCGCCGTCGGTATCGACCCAGCCGGCCTCGGACAGGAGTTTCTTGGCCTGTTCGGGGTCGTAGGGCCACGGCTGGATGTTCTTGTTGTATTCCGGACTGTCGACGAAGGCATTGCCCGTCACGATGATCGCCAGGCCGTGGAAGATCTTGTCGCGGATGTCCTCGCGGTTGAGCAGCATGGTGAGGGCGCGCCGGACCCGCTTGTCGCTGAACTGCGGCCGGCGGCTGTTCCAGCCCACGTAGTTGTAGTACGGCGCATAAAACGAGTATTTGTTGAACTGTTCCGTGAACCGCCGGGAACCGGTCTGTCGGACCCACTGTTCCGGCGTGAGGCCCATCGTGTCGAGCTGGCCCGCCGTGAGCGCCTGAAGCGCGGGCCCGTCGGAGAGAATGATCCGGTAGACGCGCTTGGCGAGCCAGGGCCGTTTGCCCCAGTACACGGGGTTTTCGGCCAGCACCATCTGCTGGCCGGGATCCCATTTCTCGAGAATGTACGGACCCGACCCGATGGGTTTCCGGTTGTTCGGGTGGGTGTTGAAGTCGCCCGTGCCGTAGATGTGTTTGGGAATGATCTCGAGGCCGCCGAGCATCACAATATGGCGGAAATAGGGTTTCGAACACACGAACCGGACCGTCCGCGCATCGACGATCTCGCACGCGGTGACGTCCTGGTAATAGTTGCGCAGGTGCGGCGCGTCGACCTTGGGATCCTTGATCGTCTCAAAACTGAACTTGACGTCCTCGGTCGTCAGCGGTGTGCCGTCGGAAAACACGGTCCCTTCGTGGAGGGTGAAGGTGTACATCAGCTTGTCTTCGGAGATCTCCCAGGTTTCGGCCAGCCGGGGGATCATCTCGAGGGTCTCGTTGTCGCGGTCCAGCAGACTTTCGAAAATAAACTCATTGATCCGGGACGCATAGGCGTCGGAACTCGTGTAGGGGTTGAGGTTCTCGGTTTCGGCCGGCATCCGCGTGATGAGCCAGTCCCCGTATACCGGCTCGCCGCCGGTTTCGGCCGGAGCGCCGCCCGCGGCGTCGCTTCCTCCCGCGCCGGCCGCCTGACGGGGCGCCCCGGACGGGCCGCCGCAGCCACTCATGAGACAGGCGCACGGGATCGCGATCAGAAACGCCGCACACACCGGGATGAGGGCGCCGAAGCGCCGGAAATTCCGCATCAAAGCCTCCAGAACCGTTTCACGCCGTGACATGGGCGCACCTGAATTCCGCGGCCGCCATACTAAACAAAGCCCTGCCCCGCCCGCAACCACGGCGGCCCCCGCAGCACCCCGGAAACGGAACGCCGGGAAACGCGCGCGATTGCACCCCCGGACGCCCTGTGGCACAATGGCCGCATCAGTCTTTTTTACGCAACCTGAAGGGGATGCCATGTCCGCCACGAGACGAACCCCGGGAAAACCGGTCCCGGTGAAAACCGCCAACCCCCCCGTGAGAACCGAGGCGGCACTCGACGAATTGCTGTCAACGCCGGCGCCGGCACTCGTCGATTTCATGGACAAACTCCAGGGCGATCTGCTGATCCTGGGGGCGGGCGGCAAGGTGGGGCATACGCTGGCGCGGATGGCCGTGCGCGCCGTCGAGGCCTCGGGCGTGCGGCGGAAGGTCATTGGCGTTGCCACGTTTTCCTCGCCCGGTGTGCGGAAGGCGCTCGAACGGCTTGGCGTCGAAACCCATCAGGCCAATCTCATGGAACCGGGCGCCATCGACCGGTTGCCGGACGCCGAAAACGTCCTCTACCTGGTCGGCCGCAAATTCGGTTCGACGGGCGCCGAGTGGGACACGTGGGCCGTCAACGTGCACCTCTCGGGATTGTGCGCGCAGCGCTACCGGAGATCGCGGATCGTGTCGTTTTCGTCGGGCAACATCTATCCGTTTCTTCCGGTGGGCAGCGGCGGGGCGACCGAGGAAACGCCGGTGGCTCCCGTGGGCGAATACGCCATGACGACGCTCGGGCGCGAGCGCATGTTCGATTATTACGCGAATCACGAAGGCACGAAGGTGCTGCAGTTCCGGCTCAATTACGCCGCGGAACTGCGCTACGGGATCGTCCACGATGTGGCGTCGAAGGTCTGGAAAGGCGAACCGGTTGACCTCTCGATGGGGCACGTCAATGTGGTCTGGCAGGGGTACGTGTGCAACGTCGCGCTGCTCGGGTTCGGACTGGCGGCGTCGCCCGCGCGCATCCTGAACGTGGCCGGGCCGGAAACGGTATCGATTCGGTGGATGGCGGACCGGCTGGGCAGGCTCCTGGGCAAGACCCCGAAGCTCGTGGGCGAGGAATCGCCGAACGTGCTTTTGAGCAATGCCGCGGCGTGCCATAAGCTGTTCGGGTATCCGCAAGTGAGCGTCGATGCCATGATCGAGTGGGTGGCGTACTGGGTGGCCAGCGGCGGCTCGAGCCTCGGCAAACCTACCCATTACGAAACCCGCGACGGGAAGTTCTGACATGGCCCATCCAATGCCTTCGACGGCCGTGCTCGACGTCCTTCGCCGGGGCACGGTGATTCCGGCGCATCCCCTGGCTCTCACGCAAGACGGGAAATTTGACGAACGGCATCAGCGCGCCCTGACCCGCTACTACTGCGCCGCGGGCGCGGGCGGCGTGGCAGTGGGCGTGCATACCACGCAGTTCGAGATTCGGCAGCCGCAACACGGCCTGTTCAAACCCGTGCTCGAACTGGCCCGGGAAACCGCCGCCGCGTGCGCGGCCTCCCTCGGCCGTCCGGTGGTGCTGATCGGGGGCATCTGCGGCAAGACTCCCCAGGCCCTCGAAGAAGCCGCGTTTCTGAACGAGACCGGCTACGACGCGGGCCTGCTCAGCCTGGCGGCCCTCAAGGACGAGACCGTCCCGGAATTGCTCGCGCACTGCCGGGCCGTGGCCGAGATCCTGCCGATCATGGGCTTTTACCTGCAGCCCGCCGTCGGGGGGCGCGTGCTTCCCGCCGGATTCTGGCGTCAATTTGCCGAGATCGAGAACGTGATCGCCATCAAAATGGCGCCGTTCAACCGCTACCAGACGTTTGACGTCGTGCGCGCCGTGGCCGAGGCCGGCCGGGCCGGCGACCTCGCCCTCTACACCGGCAACGACGACAACATCCTCGTGGACCTGCTCACGCCCTACCGCGTGCGCGTTGGCGGCGATGCCGTGACCGTGCGCATCGCGGGCGGCCTGCTCGGCCACTGGGCCTGCTGGACCCGGTCGGCCGTGGAGCAGTGGAACGCGTGCCGGGCCCTCGTCGAAGCAGGTTCGGGCGTCCCGGAATCGATGCTGACCCGCGCGGCCGAGGTCACCGACTGCAATGCGGCGTTTTTCGACGTGGCGAACGGGTTTGCCGGGTGCATCGCGGGCATTCACGACGTGTTGATGCGCCAGGGACTGATGGCCTCCACCCGGTGTCTCAACCCGAACGAGACGCTGTCGCCGGGCCAGCGGCGCGAGATCGACCGCGTGTACAGCGCCTACCCGCATCTGAACGACGACGCCTTTGTCGAGCAGCATCTCGACGAGTGGCTGGCGTAATCGGCGGCGCCGCGCGAACCCGCCTGCCGCGGAGACGCGCGCCCGCCCGGCCTTTGCGGAAGGAGTTTGCACCATGAGACTCGCCTGCGCTCTCGTTCTCGCCCTCATGACCCCGGGGGCCTTCGCCGCCGAATCCCCGGATTCCCTCCTCCTGATCGTCGAGACGCCGCCGTCCGGCGGAATCATTGCGCGCGACCTGGACTGGACGCCGCTCCTGAAGGACGCGTCCGCTCCCTTCGCCCCCAAAGCGTTTCTCGAACAGGGTGACGGGCTGACGCCGTTACTTCTTCAGTACAATGCGCGGGACGGCGGCGCCGGCCGCCTGCTGCTCCGCGTGCCCGCGGACATTCCGCCCGGAGCGCGCATCCGGCTGTATTCCGACGGCGGCCCGGAAGGCGCGCCGCCGCCGCCCGAAGCCCGAGTCTCCGCAGTCAGCGAAAACGGCGTCATCACGATCAACAACGGCGTCGTCGAGACCGTTCACGATCCCACGGTGATGGCTGGGCTGCCTTCGAAGGTCACCTTCCTTGAAACGGGCCGGATGTTTGAGGACTATTTCTTCAACGACCGGCTCTACCATCCCGACACGGGCCCGTTCGGGCTTCGTTTCGACACCCAGCCGGAGGTCCGCCTGCTGTCCTCGGGGCCCATCGAGGCGGTCGTCGAGGTTCGTGCCCGGTACCTGCAGGACGCCGCCGTCGCCCCCGGCAACGCACGCGCGGTGTACCGGTTCCAATACCGCGCCGGGTCGCCGGCCGTGGAAATCACCGCCACCTGCACGCAGGACGAATCGCGGACCTGGCAGGAACTGCACCTGGCGGAATGGCATTTCCCGTCGCGGCCGCTGCCCCAGTGGGCGGCCGGAGGGCCGCTGATCCAGGGGACGTTCCAGGAGGATGCCCAGTCGCTCCAGGGCGAGTCGTGGGCGTGCCTGACCGACGGAGAGCACGTGTTCGGCCTGTATGGCGGTCCCATCAAGCTGTATTCAGGCACGCCGGGCTACGGGAGCTACGTCCACGGCCCCTGGGTGACCTGGGAAGGCCCCGAAACGACGCTGCGCACGTCAGCGTGGCTCGACGCGGGCAAAGACGCCGTGGAGGCCCTCTCGGCCGCCGCGACCGCTCCGTTCCGGCGCGCGCACACGCGAATCAGCACGCCCCGGCTGGAGGAGCTTCGGAAAGACATCGCCGAACGCCTTGCCGCCGCTGAACCGGACGATCGCCGCATGCAGCGCGCGGCGTGGCGTTTCTCAATGTATGCCCGGCCCGCGCTCTGGGAGGCCTCGCTTGAAGACACGCTCGAACGGCTTCAGGCGCTCTCGAGTGGCATGAAAGGGCCCGTTACGCGAAGCGTCTCCACAGCCGGCGACCGGGAGGCGCAACAAGTGTATGTGTTCGACGACGCGCTGGGGACCGTCGCGTTCGATCCGGCGGACCAGCGCGCCTTGATGAGCCTGTTCAGTCTCGCGGGCCGGCGCGAATTCCTGTCGGACAGCGTAACGCCTCTGTGGACCATGACGGTTGAGGATGCCGGGGACCGGGAAACCGTCTGGACCAGTCTGGACGCGGTGTTTGTGTGCGAACCGTCCCAGCCGTCCACGGGCACGGGGCAGAACCGGCAAGTCCGGCTCGTATGGACGGGCCGCGATGGGGCGGCGGGCATCACGGTCACGGTCGACATGGCGCTCGAAGCGTCCGGGCTCGCCCTGACGCTCAACATCACCAACGATACGGACGTCATCGCCGTGAACCGGGTCGAGTTCCCGGTTTTGTCGCTGGGTCCTATCGGGGATTTCGCGGACGACGACTGGTTTCTCGCGCCGACGGTCTCGGGCACGCTCTGGCCCGCTCCGCTGGTTAACGGCGTCTCGGTGGAAGCCCGGTATCCGAGCGGCTGGGGCAGCATGCAGTTCGGCGCGCATTACGACACGGACGCCGGGCTCTACATCGCCGTGCACGATCCCCTCGCCGCGACCAAGCGGTTCCGCGTGCGCCGCGACGAGACCCGAGACGCTCTCGATGTCCGCATCGAATGGCCCGCGCCCGATGCGTCCGTGCCGGGCAACGATTTCGAGATGCCGGGACCGGCCGTGCTCGCGGCGTTCCGGGGCGACTGGTTCGACGCGGCCCGGCTCTACCGCGCCTGGGCCGAACGCGAGGCCGCGTGGTGGCCGGCGCGGGGCCAGTGGGGCCGGCCCGACATTCCGGCGTGGCTGATGGACACCTGCGTGTGGGGCCGCCCCGGCGGCGCGGCCAGCACGGCCGTCCCTCAGACGCTCGCCTTCGCCGAATACCTGGGCGTGCCGACGGCGGTCCACTGGTATTCGTGGCATGAAATCCCTTTCGACAACAATTATCCCCACTATTTCCCCGCGAAGGAGGGTTTCGCGGAAGGGGTTGCCAGGTTGCACGAGGCGGGCGTTCGAGTGATGCCCTACATCAACGGCCGCTTGTGGGATTCCGACACCGAGGATTTTCAGCCGGTGGCGCTGCCCGCCGCGACGAAGCAACGCGACGGCGCCCCGTATATCGAGCATTACGGGAGCGACCCCGAAGACCTGGTTCCCATGTGCCCGACCCAGGAGGTCTGGCAGAGCAAGGTCCAGGAAGTCGTGTTGCGGCTCATCGGCCCCGAATTCAATGTGGACGGCGTCTACATCGACCAGGTGGCCGCGGCCGCTCCCGCCGAGTGCTACGACCGCAGCCACGGCCACCCGCTCGGGGGCGGCGCCTGGTGGACCACCCTCGGATACTGGCCCATGCTCACGGCGCTCAATGCCGCCATCGACCAGCAGTTCCCGGACAAAATGCTCACCACCGAGTGCAACGCGGAACCGTTCACGCACCTTTTCGACGGGTACCTGACCTGGCATTTCCAGTACAACCATGCCGTGCCCGCCTTCGCGGCGGTGTACGGCGGCAAAATTGTGCTGTTCGGCCGCTCCGACGGCGGCGAGGATCTCCAGGCCCATTGGGCCCGCACCGGCCAGGCCCTGGTGTGGGGCGAGCAGCTGGGGTGGTACGGCACCGATTACGTCGAACGCCTGCCCCGTGCCGCCGAGTATCTGCGGCGCTGTGCGCGGGTCCGAAGCCGCCTCCTGCCGCACCTCGCCCGGGGCCGGATGCTCCGCCCGCCGGCCCCCGGCGGCGAGCTCCCCCAGGTGACCGCCAACTGGGCCTGGGGCGGCGGTGACTGGCCGGTGACTACGCCCGCCCTCCAGACGGGCGCCTGGCGCGCCGAAGACGGGTCGGTCGCGTTTGTCTTCGCCAATACCATCGACCGCCCGCTGTCGTTCTCGTGGACGCTCGACGGCAACGAGTACGGTCTGACCGGAGACGCGCGCCCGTGTTCCCGCGTGACCGAAGAGGGCGTTGCGGTTGCCGAATCCGTGACCCCCGGCGCCGATCTCACCCTGACCCTCGAACCGCTGGCCGTTGTGGCCCTGGTGCTCCCGGCCGGGTAATCCTGACGACATGGGCGGGGTGGCGGACCTCGAGGTCACGGCGCCATTTCCGGGATTTGCCGGGCAAAAGTAAGGGCGTTTGCTGTAAGGACTTCCGTTGACAAGAGATAACCCGGGGTCTAGAATGGGCATGATGCAACAGGGAGCACTGTTGTCTGACAGGGCGGGTGCAGCGCCGCAAGGAGGTTTCCGGACCGATGTCTGCCGGCGCGTATGTGGCGATTATGCTGGCGGTGATTGCCGTCTGCACGCTGGTGAGTGTGCCGCCCCTGTTTTTCAGAAAGTGCCTTCGCTGTGGCACGCGGAATTTTATAGAAGCCCGGAACTGTAGATCCTGTGAGACGCCGTTACCGCACGACACTGCGTGACGCGCGGCGTCCCGCGCGCCGGCAGGCCGGCGGGTACGAGGAGAAGTTAACGTGGCATCGTCGATGATGAATTGCCCGTACTGCGGCAAGCTGACGGATCCCCGGCTGGACAATTGCGTGCATTGCGGGGGATTCCTGCGCAAGAAGGCGGCGCCGGGGCAGCGGCGCAGCAGCGGGGAAAAGGAGACCTGTCCAACCTGCGGCGCGCTGGTGCAGGCGGGCGACATCATCTGCGTCGCATGCGGCACGAACCTCCTCACCGGACAGCGAATCACCGAGGAACAGCCCGCGCCGGCGAAGGCCAAAAAACGGTCGTTCACCATGCCGTCGGTCAGCCTGAAATGGATTGGCATCGCTACGCTGGGGTTTCTGGTGGTCGTCATTCTGCTGTTCTTGCTGGCGCTCTTTTTGCGGCGCGACCGCATCGGCGCGGCGATTGAGGAATACAACAAGGGCAATGCGGCCCAGGCCGTGAGCGCCCTGAATGACTACATCCAATCCGTTCCGGACTCGGTGGAAGCGCGTCAGGCGCTGGCCTGGATGTACTGGGAGAACCGAGAATACGCCTACGCGGCCGAACAACTGGCCAGCGTGGTGCGTCTGGCCCCCGCGAATCGCGAGGCCCATCGGGGCCTGGCCCTGAGCTGGGCCAAAGCCGGCGGCGAAGAAGGCCGCCGCCGCGCTCAGGCCGCGCTCGAAACGATGGTCCAGCAATTCCCCGCCGATTCGGAAGCCTGGTACCTGCTGGGACTGCTTCGCGGGGTGGAGGGCAATGCGGAGGGGCAGGTCGCGGCGTTGCGTGAAGCGGCCGTCGGCGCCGGCGCCCCGGGGCTCGCGGCCAGACGGCTCACCGCGGTGGGCATCGCCGCGCAGGGACATACCGAATCGGCCCACCAGGCCATTCAAAAGGTGCTGGAAGAAGCGCCCAGCGACGGCGATGTGCTCGCAACGGCCGGTCTTCTGGCGTCTGAGGAAAACGACTGGATCGGCGCTACGGAATATCTGAAATCCGCCGTCGACAGCGGCACGGCGCTGGAGGGCGACGCCCTGACCCAGCTCGCCATCCTGCTGATTTCCCGCAGGGAGTTCGAGGAGGCCCGGGGGTATCTTGAACGCGCGCTCGCCCTCGACGAGAACAACCTCCGGGCGCGCCTGTTCCTCGCGGTGTGCCAGCGGGAACAAGGGCTCCATGAGGCGGCGCTGCAGCAACTGGAACCCCTGCTGAAAACGTCGGGACCGCTAGCGGCGGAGGCCGCGGTCGAAGCCGCCCGCGTGCACCTGGCCATGGACGATCCCGCACGGGCCACCCAGAGCCTGCAACAGGCCATCCAGCTGGGCGGCTCGGACGCGGCGCTGTATACCCTGCAGGGGCGCGCGTATGCGCGTTCCGGCGAAGCCGTGGCCGCGCGGGACGCCTTCCGCAAGGCGCTCCAGACCGATTCGGCGTATGCCCCCGCGCACCTGGAATTCGGGCTGTTTTACCTCGAGCGCGGCGAACCGACGGAAGCCGTCCGAATGCTGGAACGCTATCTGGAACTCATAGATCCGGCAACCGAGGATGCTCATGCTGAGGAAGTGCGGACGCTCGTGGCGCAACTCAAGGAATCGCTGGACGCGACGGGCGGCGCCGCGTAAACCGCGAGGAAGGTGCCGATGCGGAAAAGTGCGGTAGGTTTGGCGGTGCTGGGGCTGCTCTGGATCTGTGTGCCCGCGGGCGCGTGGGGACCGCAATCGCAGATCGCCATTGTTACTACAGCCGGGCGCATGTTGAGCAAGGAAGGCGTCGTGCCGCTGTCGAAAATGGAGAAGGAAATCCGCCAGGGCGCCGCACTCTCCTCGGCGGAACTGGCCCTGCTGATGCCCAACGCGGACATGCAACCCGTCCGCTCCATCCTCACCGAGATGCAGCTGCTGCAGGCCGTGCGCGAATCGGGCGTGGATCCCTATTTCGCGTTCCGGATGGGCGCGCTGGGAAAAGTCGCCGCCAGCGTGACCGCCCCCATGCAGACCGCCGACCCCGTGTACCGCACGATGTATTACGACGATATCGACCAGCGCATCTCCGAGACCGGCCTGACGCTCCAGGCGCGCCAGATGGTCGACAGCACGGAGTATTTCACCCGGCTTTCCCGTGAACTCGATGAACGCCAGGCCATGCTCACCAACGACTACAAGTCGGGACTGGGGTTTGACGGCGTGGCCAGAACCACCTACGGACAGGACATCAGCCGTTCGATCAACGCGGTGGGCGACATCTGGTACACCGTGCTCCAGCGCCGCGGCGTCTCCGCGGGGGTGTCGCAGGAGCAGAAACGCAATTATGTCCTCCGCGCCATGGCCTTCTACGTCGACCGCGCCAGTGTGGGCGAGATCAACGCCGCGCACACGCGTCTCGAAGCGCTGGATGTATACACCGGCGATGTCTTGAAAGAAATCGGCGACATGATGTACGAGGCCGGCATGCGGGAGCGCGCCGTCGAAGAGTACCTGGCGGTGCTCAAGAAGGAACCGGAACGTAAAGACGTCGTCCGGCGGATTGCGGACTACTACATCGACCTGGCCGACGAGGAACTGGAGAAGGACCGGCTCGAAACGGCGCGGGATTACTACGCGCGCGCCCTCGAGGTCGATCCCCTGCATCCGTTTGCCGAGTCGAAACGCCTGACCGCCGAGAAGCTGATCCGGGAGCGCGACGCGCGCCTGGCCCAGGCCCGCGACGCCATCACCAAGGCGCGCGAGCTGGAAGAGAACGCCGAGGTGCAGGCCTCGACCAAACGGTACGCGGAGGCCATCGTGCAATTGCGCCAGGCCCTCGATCTGTACCGCGGCGTGACGGACGAATTCGTCGTCGAGAAACGGGCCGCCCAGGCCGGCATCAACAACGTTACCTCGCGCCTGCGCGAATTGCGCACCGGCCTGCAGGAGAGCGCCTCCGCGCTCAGCGGCGCCGGCAGCAGCGTCGACACGGCGAACCTGGCCGAAAAGGAAGCCGAGAGCCAGCGCGAATCCCTCTACAAGACCATGGTCGAAAAGGCCTACGAGCAGGAGATCGAACGCCAGGCGCCTCAGGTCGACCTGCGCGTGCGGGGCAAGGACTGATCGCGGCGTTTCCCCGAGGCGAGACACGTCACAGGCGTGGGTGGTCAACGGACGGCGCCGGTGTTCATGCGCGCGTCGGGCCGTGGAATGCCCCGCCCATGAGACATGATCCCGATCCCGAAGGCGCGGCAACATACCAGGCGAGATCTTCCTGCAGCGCCGGCGATGTCCGGGCATGCCGGGCCGTTCCTCCAGTTACCCGGTGATTGGCGGATCGGCGCAGCTTGCGGAACGGGCGCGCGGACAGTAGACTGAAACGCGCTGGCGCACACGCCTGCAGGGGATACGAGCGAAAAGGAGCGACCCATGCCCAAGTACACCATAGGTCTGGATTACGGCACGAACTCCGTGCGCGCGCTGGTCGTCAACGTCGCCAACGGCGCCGAGATCGGCACGGCGGTCTGGAACTACGCCCACGGACGCGAGGGCGTGATCCTGAGCAGCGACCCGAACCTCGCGCGCCAGCATCCGGCGGACTACGTCAAAGGCGCCGAGATCGCCATGACAAAGGCCCTGGCGGCGGCGAAGAAGTCGGTCAAGGGGTTCCGTCCGGAGCAGGTGATCGGGATCGGGGTCGACACGACGGGCAGCACGCCGCTGCCGGTCGATGAGACGGGCCGGCCGCTGGCCTTCCAGCAGCGCTTCGCGAACGAGCCCGCCGCGATGGCGTGGCTGTGGAAAGACCACACCAGCATCGAGGAGGCCGAGGAGATCACCGCCCTGGCGCGCACCGACCGGCCCCAATTTCTGGCGAAATGCGGCGGCACCTACAGCAGCGAGTGGTTCTTCAGCAAGATCCTGCATTGCCGGCGGGCCCATCCGAAGGTGTTCGAGGCCGCGTATACGTGGGTCGAGTGCGCCGACTGGATTCCCGCCATGCTGACCGATAACGAGGCGCCGGGCCGTTATGTGACCTGCGTGTGCGCGGCCGGCCACAAGGCCATGTACAACGACGCCTGGGGCGGATATCCTGACGCGGAATTCTTGTCCAAACTCGATCCCGCGCTCGGGGCGCTCCGCCAGCGGCTCAACGACAAGGCATACGCGATTGACACCCGGGTCGGCGGCCTCTCCAGCGCCTGGGCGAAGAAGACGGGGCTGCCGGAAGGCATTCCGGTGGCGGCGGGTGCATTCGACGCGCATCTGGGCGCGGTCGGCGCGGGCATCCGGCCGGGCATTTTCGCCCGCATCGTCGGCACGAGCACCTGCGACATGGCTGTCGCTTCGATGGCCAACCCGCCCGCGGACATCCCGGGGCTGTGCGGCATTGTGCCCGGCAGCATCCTGCCCGGCGCGATCGGGCTCGAGGCGGGCCAGTCCGCCGTGGGCGACATCTTCAACTGGTTCGTCAATTACATCCAGCCGGGCGGGCCGAAAGCGGGCTCGCACGAAGCGCTCACAAAAGAGGCCGCGAAACTGGCCCCGGGCGCTTCCGGGCTGCTGGCGCTCGACTGGAACAACGGCAACCGCACGATCCTCGTCGATCAGCGCCTCACGGGCCTTCTTCTCGGGCAGACGCTCTATACCACCCCCGCGGAGATCTACCGCGCGCTCATCGAGGCCACCGGATTCGGCGCCTTGACGATCATCAACCGCTTCGAAGAATACGGCGTGCCGATCCGGCGCGTGATCAATTGCGGGGGCATCGCCGAAAAGAACCCGCTCGTGATGCAGATCTACGCCGACATCATGGGGCGCACGATGGAAATCTCGCGCTCGGCGCAAACCTGCGCGCTGGGCGCCGCCATCGCGGGCGCCGTGGTCGCGGGCAAGAAGGCCGGCGGCTACAGCAGCGTGGCCGCCGCGCAAAAAGCCATGACGGGGCTCAAAGCGAAGAAGTACACGCCGGAGCCCAAGGCGCGGCGCGTCTATCAGGAGCTCTATCCCCTGTACAAGGACCTGCACGACGCCCTCGGCACGCGCGCCTGGTCGGGCAACCTGCATCACGTGATGAAACGGCTGCTCGAGATCCGCGCGAAAGCCCGGAAATAACCGCCGCCCGCGGTTGCCGCATGTTCATGGGATGAACGAGGTTTTCGGCGAAAGCGAACAGACCCATTCGGCGATGAGCTGCGCCGCGTGTTCAGCATCCGTCAGCGACAGCAACTCTACCGGGGAATGCATGTAGCGGTTGGGAATGCCGATCAGCCCCGTGGCCACCCCCTGCCGGCTGAGCTGCATCGCGTTGGCGTCGGTCCCCGTGGCGCGCGGCGCCGCGGACACCTGGTAGGGGATCTTGTGCCGTTTCGCCACGGCCAGGAGTTGCCGGTTGACGATGGGATTGATGTTGGGTCCGCGCGAGATGACCGGTCCGGCGTTGATCTTCTGTCTGCCGAAGCGGCGCGCATCGACAAACGGATAGTCCGTGGCGTGGTCCACGTCGACCGCGATGCCGGCATGGGGCTCGCACCCGTAGGTGCTGGTGGTGGCGCCGCGCAGGCCGATCTCCTCCTGCACCGTTGTGACGCCATACACCGCGCACGGGAGGTCGCGTTTGGCGATGAGCCGCATCGCCTCGAGCACCACAAACGCGCCGATCCGGTCGTCAAACGCCCGGGCCACCACTTTGTTGTCGCGCAGCGCGACAAATCCCGCATCGATGGTGATGGGATCGCCGATGGCCGCGACGCTCTGCGCGTCTTTCTGGTCTTTTGCGCCGATGTCGGCCCAGAGCTGGTGGAGTTTCAACGGTTTCCCGCGCTCCTCCCGCTCGATGAGGTGAATGGCGGTGCGCCCGACCACCCCCGGCACGGGACCCGCCGCCCCGTGCACCACAATCCGCTGCCCGTCCAGAACCGACGGGTCGATGCCTCCGATGGCCACAAACCCCAGAAACCCGTTCTCGTCAATGTCGTTGACCATCAGGCCGATCTCATCGACATGCCCCGCCAGCATCACCCGCAGCTTGCCCTTCGGGTTCCGCACCGCGTACTGGTTGCCGTGCACGTCCTTGTAGACGTCGTCCACGTACGGTTTCACGTAATCCTTGCAGACGGCCTGGATCTGTTCCTCAAAGCCCGACGGGCTGGGCGTGGTCACGAGGGTCTTCAAAAACGCGAGCGATTCTTTGCGCATGCGGTCAGGTCTCCGTAGTGCGGGTTCCGGTTCCACTGGCGCGCAGGATACCAGAAGGACGCCGGGATGCGCACCGTGGCCGGGCCGGCGCACTCCGGAATCGCGCGTTCGCGGTCAGCCGCCGGCGACATCCATGGCGATCTCCGCCCACGCGGCGAGGCGTTCGGGCTCGTACCGGATCGTGCTGATGTCTTTGAGTATGAACTCGAGCGGGCAGCCGTGCTTTTCGCAGACGGTGCGGGTCGCGGTGAGATGCGCGCGCACCAGGGCCGGATCAAATGTGCTGTCGGCGAGCAGGGCGGGATTCGGTTTGCGCGAGTAGACGAACGCGCGGCCGATCGCTTCCGCGCCGCGCTCCTCATCGGCCCAGGGGCTCATCGACACCTTGCGGACGTTGGGAATCATCCGCACTTCATTCATCTTGCCGTCGAGCGGGTCGCAACACCCGTAGTAGACCAGGCCGAATCGCGCGCAGATGGGGCTCAGGTAATCGACCTCGAACTCCTTGAACATCTGGGGGGACACGGTCGAGAACATCTGCGCGAGGCCGAACATCCACAGGTCTTTCGTGCGGGGTTTTTCGGGGTGGTATCCGGGCGCGGGCAGCTCATCCGTGTACGCGCCGGTGCAGTGGATCAGGCTCTGCGGTTGGCACAGCAGCCCCTGCGCCTCCAACTGGTCGAGCAGGGCGAGATACCCCTCCATCATGCGGCGGACCAGCCGGTGCATGTAGTCGGGCCGTTCCACCAGCGCGAACAAGGCGTTCTCGACGCCCATCCACGTGCTGATTGGGTCCCAGTAGGAGAGATACGGATCGACGCCCCAGGGGCGCACCTCGAGCAGGCCGTCAAACAGCGCGTGGGCCGCGTCCAGGCGGCGCGCGGTCTCGTCCGCGTCGTGCGCAATCACGGGCGTCCGGATCTTCTCAAGATCGTCCTCGGTCTGGAACTGGTTGATGTACCGGTGGCCCACGACGTCGTTCGCGGGATCGGTGGCCACGGTGTCCTCGTGCACCACGATACCGAACCCGGTATTCTCCACCGCCTTGGGCACGCGAATGAACGGTTCCACGACCCTGTCGACGCGGAACCGGTCCCATTGGTACAGGGTGCGGCGCAACATGGTCTCGTAGGCGCGGCACTCGGGATTGGCGCAGCGCAGGGCCAGTTCGCCGCACTGAATTTCGTTCCAGGCAATCTGGTCCACCATCACCATGGGCCGGACCGGCTCGAGCGCGTTCAAGCGGCGCCACAACGCGCGTTTCTCTTCCTGCACCGGTAGCGCGGCGATCCCGGCCACCCGGCCCGCCAGTTCCCGAATCACAGCCACATCGCTCTTGTTCAGCATCACCGCTCCTCCCTGCGCGCGCATCACGGTGAGCATATCACAGACCCCGCCAGCGGTTTGCGACCCCGTCTGCTCTTCGGAACCTAACCCTCGCCCTCCGTCCGCAACGCCCATGCTTCCCCTTTGATTTTGTCGCGGTTCGCGATATGCTCAACCGAAACCCGCACGCCAAGGAGGTTGCAGAGATGGTGATGGTGCTGCTTTCGGTATTGGGCATGGCCGTTGAGACGCCGGATCTCGTCTGGCTGGACGCGTACGAACTCCAGGGCGGGTCTGTGACCCTGCCGAGTGCGGCGACGTACACGGTGTGGCTGTGGGCTGACGGGGCGGCCCAGGCGACGCTCGGCGGCACGGCGTTCCTGGCGCCGGAGAGCGCGTCCGACAAGGGCGCATATCGCTGGGTGAAGGCCGGCGAGGCCGAGTTGCCCGCCGGACCCGTGGCGGTAGCACTCGAAGGCGGCATCGCGTCGGTGGCGCTGAGCGCCGATGCCGCGTTCCACCCGGAAACAGCCCAGCCGTGCATGCGGGTGTTCGACCAGCCGCGAACGCCGCTGGACGGCCGCTACGACCTCCCCCGTCACACCGATGCCACCTTTTGCATGACCTCGTTCGATTCGCGCGAGGCGTGGGAGACCCATGCGGCGGCGCTGCGGCGCGCGATCCTCGTGTCGTCGGGACTCTGGCCCATGCCGGAACGCACGCCGCTCAACGCCCACGTCGAACCCGCCGCGGAACACGACGACTACCTCGTCGAGAAGGTGTATTTCGAATCGCGGCCGGGCGTGCTGGTTACCGGCAACCTCTACCGCCCGAAAGGCGGCGGTCCGTTCCCCGGCGTAGCCTGCCCGCACGGCCACTGGGAATCCGGGCGCCTGGAGGACGGCGCCCGCGGCTCGGTTCCGGCGCGCTGCATCACCCTGGCCCGCATGGGCATGGTCGTGTTCAGCTACGACATGGTGGGCTACGTCGACAGCCTCCAGTTCCCCAACCACGGGTGGGAGGATCCCGTCCAGAAGCTGTACGGACTGCACCCCTTCGCGTTTCAGTTGTGGAACTCGCTGCGGGTGGTTGATTTCCTGGCTTCCCTGCCCTATGTTGATCCGGACAACCTCGCCTGCACTGGCGCGTCCGGCGGCGGCACCCAGACGTTTGCGCTGCAGGCGGTCGAACCGCGCATCAAGGTGGGCGCGCCCGTCAATATGATCTCGCATACCATGCAGGGCGGCTGCATGTGCGAGAACGCCCCCATCCTGCGCATCAACGCGTCCAACATGGAAATCGGCGCGCTCATGGCCCCGCGCCCGATGCTCATGGTCTCGACCGCGGGCGACTGGACCCGGCTGACGCCGCGGGTCGAGTTTCCCGCCATCCGCCGGATCTACGCGTTCTACGACGCCGCCGGGCGCCTCGAAAATCAGCACTTCGACTATCCTCACAACTACAACGAGGACAGCCGCACCGCCATGTACCGTTTCTTCGGCACGTGGGTGCTGAACCAGGGCGCCCAATACGCGGACTTCACCGAACCGCCTTACGAAAAGGATCCCGACGCGGTGTTGCGCGTCTTCCCTGACGGCCAATTGCCCGAGGGCTTCGGCCCGCTGGAGACGTTCGTGCCGGCCGTGATCGAAACCACCCGCGCGAAAAGTGCCGCGATGCTCCCGAAAACCCCGGACGCCCGCGAGGCGTTCCGCACCGGATACGGCGCAGCCCTGTTCGACATCCTCGGCCTGACGGCGCCCGGACCGGCGCAGGTGCGCGCGCGGCGGCTTGGCCGCGGCGATGCCGCGGACTGCACATTCGAGCGGCTCGTTGTCTGGCGGCCCGATACCAACCAGGCCATCCCCGCCGTGTTGTACAAGCCGCTGGGCACGCCGAAGGGGGCCGTGCTCGCCGTGCACGCGCGCGGCAAAGCCGCCCTGGCCGACCCGCGGGCCGGCGGCCCCGGCGCGCTCGCGCGAAAACTGCTCGCCGAAGGCCAGGCCGTCCTCTGCATCGACACCTTCCTCACCGGCGAATACCAGCACCCCCAAACCGGGTCCGAGCGCAAGACCTACAAGTTTCCCGACACGTTCCTGCCGACGGACACCGCGTTTCGCATCCACGACATCGTGACGGCCGCCGCGTTTCTGCGCAAGGAGACGGGCGTTCCCGTCGCCGTGACGGGGCTGGGCGACGCGGGCGTGTGGGCCCTGTTTGCCGGGGCGGTCGACCCCACCATCGCGAGCGTGGTGGCGGATACGGCGGGGTTTGACCCGCGCAACGACGCGCAATGGGCGGAAAAACACTACATGCCCTGCATCCGCTCGGTGGGCGACCTCACTACGGCGGCGGCCCTGCTCGCGCCGCGGCCCGTCGAACTCATCCATTGCGCCGACCCCGGGGCCTGGCGCGATTTCCAGGCGGCCTACGCCAACGCGGCAGGACCGGACGGCGCGCTCGCGATGGCCGGCGAAGCCGGCTCCACCGCGACGGGCTCGTAGCTGGACTCGCGCCCATGAGCGTGCCCGACACCGGCGCCGTCCGCGACCGCCTGGTTCACATCGCCGACCTGCATTTCTGGTCGGTGGTCTGGAATCCGTTCGCCCTGGCGAGCAAACGGTTTCTGGGCAATCTCAACATTGTGCTGCGCCGCGGCCGCCATTTCCGCATGGAACGCGCCGAACCCTTCGCGGATTATGTTGCCTCGCTCGGGATTCCCGCCCTGCTGATGACCGGCGACTTCACATCGACGTCCACCGATGCCGAATTCCGCCGGGCGCGGGAATTTGTCGACGGGCTGGTGAAGCGCGGGTTCGATGTCGCGCTCATGTCCGGCAACCATGATGTCTACACCTTCCGCGAAGCGCGGGAAGGCCGCTTTGAACAGCATTTCGGGCCGTATCTTCCACCGGGAGGTTTCCCCGCGCTCCGGACGCTGCCCGGCGGAACCTCGCTGGTGATGGTGCCGACGGTGTGCGCGAACCTGATTTCGTCGGCAGGACGCATATCGGCGGAGGAGGCCGCCGCCACGGACACCCTGCTGCGCGCCGCCTCAGACCCCGTCATCGTCGCCGCGCACTATCCCGTGCTTCATGAGACCGACGCGTACGCCAGCGGTGTCAACCGGCGCCTGCGCAACGCCGGCGCGCTGCACCGCGTTGTGGGGGAATGCGGCAAGCGCGTGCTCTACGCCGCGGGCCATGTGCACCGGTTCAGTTACACGCGCGATCCGCGGTTTCCGAACGTGTCGCACCTGTCTTCGGGCGCGTTTTTCTACCATCAGCCCCGTCAAGACTGTTTTGGGGAGTTCAGCGAGATCGACGTGGTGCCCGGCGGGTTCCGTGTTCACCGCCACGTCTACCGGAACGGCGCGTGGGAACGCCAGCCCGTCGAAGAACGGTAACGGCGCCGCTTATTCCGCCGACAGCCCTTTGACGAACGCCACAAAGGCCGGGTCATCCCAGCGGGCGGCATCAAACTGCTCGTAGCGCAGCGCGCCGTCTTTCCCGAACACGTACACCGAAGGCACCTGGACGCGCGCGAACAGCGGCGGCCGGGTCTCGCCAAACGTGTAGACAGAAAAGGAACACCCCTGCCGTTTCATGAGCGGGTCCAGCCGCTCCGAATCCCGCGTAACGATGGCCACAAATGCCACCGCTTCACCATTGAGCGCCGTGTAAAACCGCTGCAGGGCCGGCAACTGCGCCTCGCATTTGGGACAGGACGCCGAAAAAAAGACCAGAAACAGCGGCTGGTCTTTGAACCGGGCCATGTCGACCGGTTCTCCGGCCGCATCGCGCACCTGCCAGTCGTAGGGCATGGGGGTGCCCGGCGGAGACGGCACGAGCATCTTCTTCTCGAGATTGCTCATCATGTGGTCGCGGAAGAAGACGGCATAGATGGCGAACCCGGCGATTTCGAGCGCCAGGGCAAGGAGGACGCCCGCGGCGCATCCCGCGATGAACGGTTTCAGGCGCGTGGACGCGCCGGGAGGTACATGGTACAGCACCGTCGCGGTGGCCGCGGGTTGCACCCGCGGCCAGGCCAGCGGCAGCAGGCACAGCAGCACAATGTTTTTGCCGACGGACACCGCCGGGGACATCGCGAAGAACGACCCGAAACACCCGCATTCCTGAAGGTCATTGTAGAACCACGCGTACAGGATCAGGCCCGTGAACGCGAGCAGCAGCAGCGCGGTGACCGGCAACACGGCCCTGGGCCGCCACCCGATGAGCAGCGCCAGGCCCAGCGTAACCTCGATCGCGATGACGAAGCCCGCAACCACCTGGAGATGGGTTTCGTCCTGCACGATGCCGTAGTACGAAACCTGTTCGGCGAACGCCGTGAAGTCCAGCGCCTTCAACGCCGCCGACGCCATGAACAAAAGGCCCAGGAAAACTCGTATCACCCCGGGAAGCACGCTCGGGCGCGCTCCCGCAAGATCGGCGCTCATGATGGCTTCTCCCCCCAACCGGCATGTTCGGCCCCTGCCTGCAGGACACGGTACTCCATGCCCGTCGCAGCATCAAACCACAACCCGGCGGAATTCGCAATACCCCGATACCCGGGCGAGGGCTCGGAGGCGGCCCCGGCAGGCGGTTCACCCGCGCGGCCGCTGGTGCTGGTTCAGAAACTGCCGCGCCTTTTCCTCGCCCCGGCATGCACGCACCGCCTCAAAGACATCGCGCAGAAACCACTCCGGCCAGTCGCCCTGGAACGCGGCCGCCGGAAGGAGCATCAAGCCGGCCTCGTACCACCCGGCCGCGAGATACGCTGCCGCGAACGCGCTCTCGCTTCGGAGCAGCCGCTGGAACGCCTCGGGCACCGGCCCGGCCCCGAGGGTCCACGCGTCGAGCGTCTCGAAAAAGACGTGCCGGGGATGCGGCAGCTCGACTGCGGCGCGGGGCAGCGACGGATCCATGAACGCGAGCCGCCGCCAGGTGAGCATGCGCGGCAGCGCGCGCTCCAGTTCGGCGTTCCACGACCGCGCCCCGAACCGGTTGAGATTCACCAGCGTGAGCGCTTCGGGCTCGCGGTGGGTCTTCAGCGCCTGCGACAGCCGGAGCCAGAACACCTCCTGCCGCGACGCCAGATCGGGGCGCTCGTCGGCGATGCGGTCAAACCCGGCATCGTCCCAGAACCGGGACGGCGGCAATTCAGCCAGGAACCGGACCAGGGGTTCCAGCTCGTCTTCCGGCACGTGAAGCTTGTCGAGCTCGAGCGGGACGGGCCGGGCGACGCGCCGCCAGAACAGGGCCTTCAACCACAACGCGCCCGTGGCGTTGTGTTCGAGGGCCTTGGTCCAGATTGCCAGGGCCGCGCCGTACTCGCCGCGCCGGAGGAGGAATTCCGCGAGGGCGTCGCGCAACAGGGGATTCCTCGGCGCCAGCCGCAACGACTGCTCAAAGGCTTTGCGGGCCTCGTCGAACGCGCCCAGGGTTTCGAGGAGCCTCCCGCGGTACCGGTGGACGTCCGGGCAGTCCGGGTTCTGCCGGAGCGCGGCGTCCGCCAGGGCCAGGGCCTTCCCGGGGTCGCCGCGGCCCGTGAGCCACGCCAGCCGCGCCAGCCGGTGACGGTCTTCCGGCCCGTCAAACCGGCAGTGCGCCAGCAACGTCGCCGCCTGGTTCCCTTTCCCGTCGAAGATGAGCGCATCCGCGTCCAGGCCAAGCCAGGCGCCCGGGTGCGATTCGCGGTTGCGCCAGCGTTCGCGCACTTCACCGTAGGCCGACGTATGCCCCTCGGCCAGCCGCGCCTCGCCCACAAGCAACGAGGCGTCCTCTCTGTCGTGAAACGCGCTGCCGCACGCCTCGTAGATACGCGCCAGGCCGCCAACGTCGGAGAGGCGCGTGCACACATCGATCTCGACGGCCGTGAATTCCGGCGTCACGTCGTTGCCGTATTCGCGATGGATGCCGGCGATCTCTTTCAGAGCCCCATCGGGGTCGCTGGCGTCAAGAAGCGCTCTCGCCCTCAGACAGGCGGCGCGGACTCGTTTCAGGCGGCGGTACGTGCGCCATGCCAGATATCCCAGCGGCCCGCCCGCGGCTGCTGCGATGATGGCGGCAAGGAGCCCCACCTGCTTCGCCCGCCGCCAGGGATCGATGCGTCCCAACAGCGCCTGGATATTGTAGCGGCTCATCTCGACCGCCAGCACGCAATCGCTGAAATCGCGGTCGCCGCCCTGGTACATGTCCTCAAAACTGATCACCATGTACGGTGAATCGTCCACGGCCAGCGCTACCATGTGCGGGATGCCGTCCGGATTGGCTTCCGGCACCGGCGTGTAAACCCGGTCCTCCTCCTGAGACACCATAAAGAAGTTCAGGCGCGTGCCGGCGGGGATGCGGCCGAGGTCCACGAAATCGCCTGGATGCAGCGGAAATTCCTCCGTCCGTTCTCCAAAGGGTTCCATGGACAGCCGGGGCGGGTCGCCCGCGACCTGCGCCGCGGCGTCGTAGAGTTTCAGGCGGCAGGTCTCGTCCGGAATGAGCAGTTTCGGTTCGCCTTCCTGGATCCCCACGCCGGAGAGGTTCACGCCCACGGCGTTCCGGTAGCCGCTGGCTTCGCCGACGAAATACACGCGCACCCGGGTGGTTTCGGCCACCAGGAGCCGCTGCGGATCCAGCGCCACGTCGCCGAAATGCGCGGCGATGTTCTCCCGGTTGAATTTTTGACTCGCCGCGACGATCAGCCCCGGAAGCGCGTCGCGCTGAAACCGTGCCGCTTTCCAGTCGGAGCCCGCCTGTTTCACCGCGCCGTACAGGGGCAGCCCGTGCGGACGGTTCGCGGACTGCACCGGCGATTCGACGGGTCCGCCGCAGCCCGATGCCACAGCCAGGAGCGCGGCGAGGGCAAGGGCCCTTGCCGGGCGCCGCCGTGCCGGGCGGCAATTACCCTGTCTGTCATGCCATCCCACGAGGCGCATCCCCAGTTCGTGGTTGTGTGCGCCGCGAACGGGCGCGGTCAGTCGTCGAACTTCAGGAGATGATAGTGCTTTTTGCCCTTGCGCACCACGGCGATCCGTTCGGAACACAGGCTGGCTTCCGACAGACGCGCGTCTTCCGCGATGCGCTCGTTGTTGAGGTAGACCCCGCCGCTCTTGATGGTCCGGCGCGCCTCGCCTTTGCTCGGAAACACGCCGCTCTCGACCAGTACATCGAGCAGCGCTTTGCCGCTGGTCAACGCTTCCCGCGGAAACCGCGTCGAAGGCATTTCGCTGAAGATGTCCTCGAGCGTGGCATCGTCCAGCCCGCTCAACTCGCCGCCGAACATGGCCTGCGACGCTTTCACCGCGTTCGCGAGCTGGTCCTGGCCGTGGATCATCGCCGTGACTTCCTCCGCGAGCCGGCGGTGCGCGGCCCGTTTCTCAGGGGCCGCGGCGAGTTCCTGCTCGAGCCCCGCAATCTCTTCCTGCGGCAGGAACGTGAAGTACCGCAGCAGGCGCGGCACGTCGGCGTCGGCCTGATTGATCCAGAACTGGTAGAACTTGTAGGGCGAAGTCCGGGCCGGATCCAGCCACACGTTGCCCTGTTCAGACTTGCCGAACTTCGCGCCGTCCGACTTGGTCACGAGCGGGAACGTGAGGCCGAAAGTCTCGCTCTGGCGCAGGCGGCGGGTCAGGTCCATGCCGGCGACGATGTTGCCCCACTGGTCGCTGCCGCCCACCTGCAGCCGGCATCCGAACGAGTCGTGCAGGTGCAGGAAATCGTACGCCTGAAGCAGGCTGTAGGTGAATTCGGTGTAGGAGATGCCGTGGTCGCGATCCTCGAGGCGTGCGCGCACCGATTCCTTCGCCAGCATGACGTTGACCGAGAAATGCTTGCCGATATCGCGCAGGAAATCGAGCAGCCGCAACTCGCCCAGCCAGTCGGCGTTGTTGACCAGGGTCGCGGCGTTGTCGCCCTCGAACGCCAGCAGTCTTCCGAGTTGCGTCCGGATGCCCGCCAGATGCCGTTCCAGGTTCTCCCGGGTCTGCAGTTTGCGCTCTTCGGTTTTGCCGCTCGGGTCGCCGATCAGCCCCGTGCCGCCGCCCACGAGCACGAGGGGCCGGTGGCCGCGCCGCTGCAAATGCATCATGCCCATAATCGGCACCAGGTTGCCGATGTGCAGGCTTTCCGCCGTCGGATCAAACCCGCAATAAAACGTGAACCGTTCCTGTTCGAGCCGGTCGCCCAGCTCCGGATGAGTCACCTGGTTCACCAGGCCCCGCCATTCCAGTTCCTCTATGAGTCGCATGGTGTGTCTCCATGTGGATGCTGCCGCATTCGCCACAAATACGTCAATGGCCCGTTGGGTGGTATGAGAGTGAAAGAAGGGACCGATCAGGCACGACGGTATGAGCGGAAGACGCCGGCGGCGCCTTCGTGAAACCCTCCATCCAGCTGGGGCCGTGCCGTAATCATCCCGCGATGATAGCAAAGCCCCCCGAATCCTTCAACGCCGCGAGAAGGTTTGACAGGATTGGCACGATGGACAGGATGCGCCGTTTCACGGGGGCGTGAGCGAGAACACGAGGTCGTCCATGGCGCGGCCGTGGTTGTCGGTGATGCGGAATACGAAACCCCAGTTCAGCAGCCCGTTGGTCACTTTGATGAGGATGGGCACGGTCCCCGCGGGCAGGGTGAGGTTCACGACGTCCCGGTCGAGGATCGCCGAGCCTTCGTGGGGATAGTCGTACACGAGCGTTCCATCCACCCACATTTTGCCCGCGTCGTTGGCGCCGATGCGGACCTGGGCCTTGCGTTCGGCGGGCGACGTGACGTAACAGCAGGCGTAGGCCGTGGCGTGGTCGGCGGGACCCAGTGCGCCCGCGAGGTTCACACTGGCGCGGCCGTCCGCCTGGTGGATCTCCCGCCACCGCACCGGACCGCCAACGCCGTCGTACTCCGCGCTGAAGTCGAGTTTTTCTTCGGGCGGGAACACCGCGCGGTGTCCCGCGAACCCCTCCGCGCCGGGAAACGGGCCGATGATCATCCAGTCAACGACCGTGCCGAAGGTCTGCCGGAGGTTGAGCTCCCCGCCCCGGGGATATTGCAGGGCGAGGGTCCAGCTCCGCTCGAGTTCATCGCGGTCCCAGAGCCCCGCGGGCGTAACCTCGACGCGGGGCACATCGTTCGGTCCCACGAACCCGACAAATGGCATGCGCGCGAGCTCGGGCGCGTAGTCGCGGAGTTGTTTGGCCCGCAAGTCCGCCGCGAGGGCGGGATACGGAGCCGTGGTGACCATCTCCTTCTTCTGAACCACGTCAAGAAAGGCCTGCAGGGGCTCCTCGCCGGTGTAGTTGCCGGCGTTGCGGTTGATGAGCAGCTCGCGGCAATTGTGGCTGTAAATCCAGTTGTACCGCTGCGAAACCATCAGCGACGCCGCATAGCCCTGCCGGTACTGCTCGACGGTGAGGCCCGGCTCGAACACGTTCTGGTAATTGAATCCGAACGGCCACAGACCGATCGCAATCGAGCAGCGGTCCTGCCAATATTGCCAGGCGCGCGGCGTCAGCAGCCGGTGGAACAGGTCGTTGAGCGCCCAGGTGTACGCGAAGACGTTGCGGATGCTGGTGTCGCGGTACGTGTGTTCGGTGCAGTAATGCACGCCGCCGGGCGCGTTGCGGCGCGCGGCTTCCTCGAACCATGCGGTGTGGATGATCGACCCCAGCCCCAGCCCCTGTTCGGGAAACGTGAGGAAGACCATGTCCGGAAACTCGTCGTACAGGATCCCGGCGACCCGCGTCATGCGTTCGCGGATCGTGTTCGCGAGATCGGCCTTCGTGTACCCCTCGTACGTGTAGCCGTCCCAGTCGAACCGGTACTGCTCGCCCACATACTCGATGTCCAGCGCCAGGCCCGTGCACCCGGTTTCGCGGGCGAAGATCGCAAACTGCCGGAAATTGTGGTACGCCTGCTGCCACATCAGGTCGTTGAACCATTCGAAATAGTTGTCGAACGACACCTTGAGAAACGTTTCCGCGCCGAGCGCGGCGCACTTCGCGTTGGCCCGTTTCGCCGCCTGAAACGACTCGTCGGATTCGCCGATGGTCCATGGCTTGCCGTCCCGCGCCCAGATGTCGCTCGACCACTCGCGCGCGATGAAATCCAGGAAGAACGCCGTCACCCCGTGCGCCACCCACGCCTCGGCGTCGGCCTCGAGTTCCTCGGGACCCACGGAGAACACGATGGTCCGGGGTGGAACAAAGCCCTCCACGGGGCCGTACGAGAGGCCCGGTTCGGGCGGAGACGTCTCCGCGCCGGGCGGCGGCACACGGATCAGGACCTCGGGATCCGGCGCGTCCCCGGCCGCGCCCAACACCGCGGCAAGCACCATCGTGCACGTGAGTGTCATGGCGGTCATCCTGCTTCCCTCCCCGTGGCGGATACCGGCGGGGAACCTGTCCCGCCGGACGTGGTTCCGGGCCCGATGCGTCCTACAAATTCTTTTTCCGGCTCAGGATCATCCCGTCAAACCCGAAGTAATAGCCTTTGGACTCCGCGGCTTTGCCCGCGTTCTTCACGGTAAGGGTATGCGTTCCCGCGTCCAGTTCCCGCGTTCCCATGTAATGCTCGTTGACCGCGACCGCCCCGTTGTAGAGGTCCATGGCCCGGCCCAGCGGCTGGCCGTCGAGCGAGAACTCGAAGATGCCGTAGTCGTAGGAGTGCGTGAGGACAAACAGGAGGTTGTAGACGCCGGCTTCCGCCACGTCGAAACTGAGCGTAAGCGACTTATCCGGTTCGGCGCAGGTCCAGAACACCTGGCCGCCGGCGCTCCACGCGCCGCCTTCCTGTATCCCCGGCGCGACGCCATCGGTGACTGCCGAGCCGAGCCACTGTTCCGCTTCGACCATGTTGGCGTAATCGATGCTCAGCCGGTCGTACGCGGGCGGCAGCGCCGGGAACGGCTTGTGCGGCTCGGTCTGGTACCAGTACGCCACCGACGAGAAGTTATCGCTGCGTTCCATGAACCCCGAGATAACCTGGCCCGCGTCATCAAAGGCCGCGCCCTTGTGCTCGATCTCGACCCGCAACGACTTCTCGAACAGGACCGGGTCCGTGAGGTGCCACCGGTACGCGCTCGTGCGGTTCATCGCCTCGTACCCCTCAAACAGCGGCGTGCCGTAGAACGGGCCGTCCTGCCTGCGGAATCCCCACGCGTCGCAGAAATAGTCCTCGGTGCCCGTGCCGCGCAGGCTCGGTTCCTCCTCGCCATCGATGAAGAAGAAGTCGTCGCCTTCTCCAAACCAGCCCGGCGAGAGCTGTTCGCAGTGGAGCACAGTGCCCACATAATGGCCGCGGCCGGCGATATCGGCGATCAGATAATTCTGCCCCATGACCGTGGGATACTCCTGCCGGTACATGGCGTGGAAATAGACCGTGTCTTCAGGCAGGTCGGGGAGTTTCCGCCAGTCCACGTACGAGTAAAACGCGTTGATGCGTTTCCGGCCCTCGTTGGTGACGGTAATGCGCGCGGATGTGCGGAACGGCATCGGCCAGTAACAGTTACGCGCGCGCCCTTCCGACGAAATCTTGACCGGCAGCGATACGTACGGCCGGTCCAGGCCGTGGCCGATCCCGAAGAAATCGCCGACCGGCGCCTCGACCGACGGACGCTCTTCGCCGTCCCAGTACATCCGCAGAACCAGGAGACGCGAATAGCCGCGTTCCTCGGCCGCAATGGTGTTCCACAGATGGCCGATCACGCCCGGACCCTCCAGCTCGGCCAGCACCAGGGTTTCGCCCGGCGCGATGGGACGCGCGTCGCCGTTGCCGTTGTGCCAGTCAGGGTCGCAGGTCGACGACCGCATCGTCCGGCCCGGCTGGAGCCGGGTCAGGGGTTCCAGGCTCCCGAACGCCAGGGGTTCGGCCGCGCAGGCCGCCGCGCTCCCGAGCGCGACCGTCAGAATGAGGCAGACAATGCGACGTGTCATGACTGGGTCCTCCGCTGTATGCACGATACGGTTTCCGCAGCAAACGCGGACCGTAGAATACACCGGAACGCGCCCGCGAAGAAAACGGGGGCGCCGGGGCGGCAGCCTTGTTTCTGGTAGCGCGGGCGAGACGCCTGCAGTCTTGTTTTCGGGTGGACGCAGTGGACAGAGTGGACGGGGCGCCCCGGCTCCGGTGTGGGACCGGCGCCCTCGCCGGTCATCCGAGCGGGGACACGTTGCCGCGGCGGGGACGGCGCCTGGAACCGGTCTGCCTTCTGAATCAGGTGCGCAGCCGTTGAAGAACAAACTGGGCCACGCTCCCGGCCAATGCTTCCTCGCTCAGAAACACCGCGCCCATCTTTTCGCGTTCGAGCAGATTCGCCTCCATTTCGCTGCGGGCGCAGATGACGATCTCGATGGCAGGATTCAGTTGTCGGGCGAATTCCGCGAGTTGGGTTGTCTTCAGGGTGTCGGGCGTTGCGACGATCAGCATCGCGGCCCGCGCCACGTGGGCCTGCGCAAGCGCCATGGCGGTCGAGGCGTCGCCCGCCACCGCGGCGCGCTTGCCTTCACGAAGCCGCTGGACGACCTCGCGATCCTGGTCGATGACGACAAAGGGCACGCTCCGCGCCTCGAGCTTGTCGCAGATGCGCCGTCCAACGCGGCCAAACCCGGCCACGACGACGTGTTTCGACAGGTACTTCGGCTCGGTGGTGTCGGGCAGCATCGCGAGCGGATCATCCTGGGGCTCGCGCTGCCGCACCCCGGGCCGCGGGGCAAGAAGCGCGTCGCCCGCCTCGCGCAACACCTCCGGATCGCCAATCATCAGGAGGGTATCGTACGGCTCAATCCGGGTCTGTCCCCTGGGCACGACAAACCCGTCCCCGCGCCCGATCAGCAGGATCAACACGCCGGGCGGGATGTCGAGGTCGGCGACGGTTCGCCCCACCACCGGCATGGACGGCAGGATCTCGATCTCGCGCGTTTCGCCCTGCGCCTGGCCTTCCCGCTGAATCTGGAGCGTGTACCGGGGCAGTGGCGGCAGCGGTTTGTCCACCCTGAGCCAGCGGGCCACCGGCATCAGCAGCGTGCCCTGGATCAAGACCGAGGTCAGCACGATGAAAAACACGATGTTGAACACCATGCCGGATTGGGCGTAGCCCGCCATCAGGGGGAACGTCGCCAGCACAATCGGCACGGCCCCGCGCAGGCCGGTCCACGCGGCCAATGCCCGCTCCCGCCACGAAAAGCTGCTCCCCGCCAGGCCAAGCGCCACCGCCACCGGCCGCGCCACGGCCATCAGGAACAGCACCACCGGGATGGCGGTCAGGGCAATCCTCGGAAGCTGCGACGGGTAGACCAGCAGCCCCAGCACCAGAAACAGGCCGATCTGCATGAGCCAGGCGAGCCCGTCGTGAAACTTCACCACATAGAGGTGGTAATTGAAGCGCGACGCGTTCAGCATCATGCCGCACAGGTACACCGCAAGATAGCCGTTGCACCCGATGAACTGGGTCATCCCGAACGTCAGCAGCACGATGCTGATGCTCAGCACGGGATACAGCCCCTCGTATCCGAGCCGGATCCGATTGAACAGCAGCGCCGCCATTTTGCCCGCCAGCAGGCCCATCCCGATCCCGCCGAGCATGTTCCACGCCAGCGCCGGGAGAAGCGACACCCATTCGAATTCCGGTTCCATCAGCAGCCGCGTGACGCCCGCCGTAAGGAAAATGGCCATCGGATCGTTGCTTCCCGACTCGAGTTCGAGCAGGGGCTTCAAATGGCCCTTCAGGCTTACGCCCCGGCGGCGCATGATGGCGAACACCGCCGCCGCGTCCGTCGACGAGACAATCGAACCCACCAGCAGGCCGGTCAGGAGGTCAAACCCCAGCGCCCGCCACATAAACACCCCGACCAGGCCCGCCGTGACCACGACGCCAATGGTGGACAGGAGGATGCCCCGCCCCAGCACGGGACGCACGGCGCCCCAGTGGGTGTCCAGGCCGCCGGCAAACAGGATAAACGCCAGCGCGACGGTCCCGATCAGATTGGCCGCCTGGGTGTTGTTGAAGGTGATCCCGCCCGGACCATCCGACCCCGCCAGCATGCCGATGCAGAGAAACACGATCAGCGTGGGCACTCCCGCCCGATCCGACACCCGGCTCGCCAGGATGCTGGCCAGAACCAGGAATCCGATCACAAGGAGAATCAATGCGGGATCGATCATGAACACATCGTCTTCTATGGAGTCTCTGCTTCCAACGTTGGGTCCGCGGCGGCGATGCGCCCGGTTCGCGACAAAACGGCCCTCGCCCCTATGATAACAGACGCCGTTTCGCGCCGCCATGAACCGGGCGCCTGAGGCTCCTGAATGCCGGCGCTGTCGAGGCCGGCGCGGACCGCGCGTCTACCGCATCTCGAGATCGAGGCTGCGGTACTGGATGGCTTCGGCGAGGTGGTGCTCGCGGATTTGGTCCTGCTCCTCGAGGTCGGCGAGCGTGCGCGCGACGCGCAGAATCTTGTCGTAGGCGCGGGCGCTGAGCCCCATCCGTTCGAGGGCGGATTCCAGGAGCGCCTTCCCGCTCGCGGTGATCACACAATGCCGGCGCGTGGCGGTGGCGTCGAGGTGGGCATTGCCCCGGTAGCGGCCGTCGTGTCGGGCATGCTGGCGTTCGCGCGCCGCCTGCACCTGCGCGCGGACGTCGGCGGTGGTCGCCCCGCTGGGCCGGTCGTCGGACAGCTCTTCGAAGGACAAGGCGGGCACGTCCACGTGGATGTCGATGCGGTCCAGCAGGGGTCCCGACAAGCGGCTCATGTAGCGCTGGACCTCGCCCACGCTGCACCGGCATTCGCGGCGGGGATCGGTCCGGCATCCACACGGGCACGGGTTCATCGCCACGACCAGCATGAACCGGCTCGGGAAGGTCACCGCATACGATGCGCGGCGGATGTGGACCAGCCCCTCTTCGAGCGGTTGCCGCAACACTTCCAGCGCCGCGCGGTTGAACTCCGGCAGTTCGTCGAGGAAGAGCACACCGTTGTGGGCGAGGCTCACTTCGCCGGGCATGGGCTGCTGGCCGTGCCCGCCCCCGCTGATCGACACCGTGGTCGCCGTGTGGTGCGGTGCGCGGAACGGCCGCCGGAAAACGAGATTCCCCTTGTCGCTCAGGTGGCCCGCCACGCTGTAGATCCGGGTGGTCTCGAGCGCCTCCTCAAACGTCATCTCGGGCAGAATCCCCGGCAGACGCGATGCCAGCATGGTCTTGCCGGTGCCGGGCGGACCAATCATCAAGAGGTTATGCGATCCCGCCGCGGCCACGGTCAGCGCGCGTTTCACGTGCGCCTGGCCTTTCACATCGGTCAGGTCGGGACAGTACGCCTGCGCCTGCGAAAACGCCCCGCGCAGATCGGTCCGGAACGGCGCGATGTCGCCGCGTTCCGTGACAAATTCCGCCGCGTCGCTCAGCGTGGCCACGGGGATGACGTCGATTTCAGGCACCACCCCCGCCTCTTCGGCGTTGGCCCGCGGCAGGATGATACCGCGCAGGCCCTGGTCCCGCGCGGCCATCGCCATGCACAACGCCCCCGCCACCGGGCGCACCGACCCGTCAAGCGCCAGCTCGCCCACGATCGCATAGTCGGGAAACCGCGTCGCGGGCAGCTGTTCCCCCGCCGCGGCCATGCCCAGCGCAATGGGCAGATCGAGCGCGCTGCCCTCCTTCCGCACGTCCGCCGGCGCCAGATTCACCACCACCACGCCCCGCAGGTAGCGGAACCCCGCGCTTCGCAACGCCGACTGCACGCGTTCCTGGCTCTCTTTCACCGCCGCGTCGGGCAGGCCCACCATCGTGAACCGCCGCTGGCCGGGATGGTTGTCCACCTCGACCTCCAGCGGGTAGCCCTCGATACCCAGCACGCCGCACGATCGAACCCGCGCCAACATAAAACGACATAACCCCCGCCGCGTTGATCACATTAACAGAACAGCTTACCATAATACGGTTCCCGGCCCCGCGAATCAACCGGCACGCGCCGCCCGGGATGGGATTCCCGGGCCGTGCGTGTTACACTACCGGTCTCATGCGCCGGGGCGTGCCCGCAGGCCGGCATCCCGCACCGTCTGGCGGCGCCCGAATCCCCTGAATGCAGCGATACATGGAGCACATCAATGACCGACATCAAGAGCAAGAACATCACCTGGCACGAGTCCAATATCACCAAGGAAGATCGGGAACGGCTCAACGGCCACAAGGCCGTCGTCCTGTGGTTCACGGGGCTGTCGGGGTCGGGCAAGTCCACCCTCGCGCATGCCGTGGAGCAGGCCCTCTACGACAAGGGCTGCCGCACCATCGTGCTCGACGGCGACAACATCCGCCACGGGCTGAACAAGAATCTGGGCTTCTCCCCGGAAGACCGCGAGGAGAACATCCGCCGCATCGGCGAAGTGGCCAAACTCTTCACCCAGGCGGGCGTGATCGCGCTCACCGCGTTTATCTCACCCTACCGGGCCGACCGCGACAAGGCCCGCGAACTGCTCAACGACGGCGAGTTCGTCGAGGTCTATCTGAAATGTGCCGTCGACGTCTGCGAATCGCGCGATGTCAAAGGCCTGTACAAGAAGGCCCGTGCGGGAGAAATCAAGGAATTCACGGGCATTTCCGCCCCCTACGAAGAGCCGTTGAACCCCGAGCTGGTGATCGACACCGCGGCCGAGACCCTCGAAGAATCGACCCGGAAGGTCCTGGCGTATCTTCAAAGCCGGGAAATTATTGGTTAGCATGCCGGATTTGCGGGGATGCGCCCGACGCCGGCCCGGCCCGGCTCGATCCCTCGGGGAGATGCGCGTTAAGACTACAGGGGTCAAAACGTGCCGTCCCTGGGACCGTTTGGCGCCATAACCCCATGCATGGCCCGGTTTTGGCTCATAACCACAATATATTGCGTTGAATACCCGGCTATGATACACTGTCTTCAAAACGCGAGGTCTATGTCACATGCGATTCTCCCGGCGTAACAGAGGTCCGCTGGCGTGGGCGCGGCGTTCGAAGTCCCGCTCTCAAGACCAGGATGATGCACAGGAATTCGGGCCCGTCGAGTCGGAAGAGCGCGAGGCCCTGTTATCGTCCGGTGGCGCGTCCGCGGAGGATCCGGCCGATCCGCCGGAAGACAACGGATTCGATCACGAGGAAGCGACGCAGCATATCCTGTCGGCGCTGGGGCGTTTTCACCGTCAGGTCACCAAAGCCAAGGTGGGCGCGGCCCAGGAGCTGTGGACCGACGAGTGCATGAACGAGCTGGTGACGGCCGCGGAGGTCGCGGTTCGGGAGGGCTGGCGCGAGACCGTGACCGTCCTCACCGAGACGGGCCGCATCCTCCAGACCTACGAAGACGCCGGCCGCGCCAGCGAATGCGTGCCGTTTTTGTCGGAAGCGTACGACGTTCTCTCCCTCATGGTGGGCGACCTGATCGTGGGCGAAGTGCGCCCCGGCGTGCTGGCGAAATGGGGCGAATGCCACGCCCGGGCCCTCCACGCCCTCAACGCGGCCGGATTGACCCTGATCGATATCGACGAGGGCAACGGAGAGATGGACGACGACTATGACGCGGCGCCTGCATCCGGACAGCCGCTGAACACGATCCCCTTCGAACTGCCTCCCCTGGACGACGAGTACGAAGAAGCGCCGCACATGGAACGCGCGGCCGCCGAAGCGCCTACGCTCGAGACCCTTCCCCCGATGGCCGAGGCCGAGATCGCCCGAACGGAGCCGATCAACGAGGCGTTACTGGCCGCGGAGCAGGAACGCGAATATGCCGCCATGGCCGATGTTCCCCGCCTGGATCCCCTGGATGCGGCCGTAGCCTCGATCACCGGCGAGGAACCCGCGCCGCTGGACCCGTCCGAACCCGAATTGCCGGTCTTCGAGGCCGATGAGGACATCCCGGCCGGCACGCCCGAGGAAGACGCCGCCGCGGATGATGTGCCCGATACGCCCGCGCCCGCCGCGGAGCCCGCGGGAGACCCCGAGGTCGTGGCGACGCTGGACTCGTTCTGCGAAGGCCTCGCCAGGATCGATGCGGCGGAGGGTCGCGATCTCACGACGGTGTATGCCGCCATGCTTGACGAACTGGCGTTCCTCGACAAATGGGCCGTGAACGCCGAGTGCGAACAGGCCCAGCGTCTGACGCGGTCCATGGCCCTGCTGTGCCAGCAGGTGGCCGACGGGAACGCCGTGCCCAACGACAAGTTTCTCGAACTGGGCTACGGGTTCTGCGAAGCCTACGTCGAGGCCAAATCGGGCGAGGCGTCTGCCGGGGTGGACCCGTGGCTCGAGGAATGCTCGGCCCTGTACCAGCGCTGGACCCAACCGCGCCATGCCGAACCGGAGGACATTCCGGCGCCGGCGGCCGAGGCCGTCCAGGACGCGGAGGAGATTGAGGCGGCGCCCGTGGCCGCGGCCGGGACGCCCGCCGCGAACGACGGCTCGCCGGAGACCCTGCTGCGGGCTGCTCAGGAAGCCGTGGCGGCGGGACGTCTCGCGGAAGCCAAGGTTCTGGCCATGCAGGCCGCCGCGGCCTTCGCCAAACGCGAAGCCGAACAGGCCCAGGAACGCCTCAGCACCATCGAACGCCGCATCAATGAGGGCGGCATTCTCATCGAAACCGCCCGCGGCGAGCTGCACGGCGCGGAAGAGGCCGTCGTCGATGCCGAGAAGCAGACCCGGGAAGGCGAATCGGAGCTCACGGCCTGCGGCAACCGCACCCGCGAAGCCCAGGAGCACCTTGAGACCATCCAGGCCGAGATCGCCGACCTGGATGAGCGTATCCGCCAGTTGCAGGCCCAGCGGGACGCCGCCGCCGAGCGGCGCGCCCAGGCCGATGCGCTCCTCAACGAGAAGCGCGCCGAGGAAGCCGCCGCCGGCTCCGGCCTCGACGCACGGCGCGCCGGCGAGGACGACGCCCGCAACCGTCTCGAGGAAGCCCGCCAGAAGGTCAAGAACCTCGAACGCAAACGCGGCGAACTCGAACTCGAGATGGAACGGGCCCGCGACATCCTCGCCCGCCAGTTGAGTTCCTTCGAGGACATCGAACAGACGATTACGCAACTCGACAGTACGGATGTCACCCCCTCGGGCGAATCCGGCGAGCTTCTGTTTTAGGCGGCGCGAACTATGAACCCATGCGCGTTGGGGACCCGGCACGGGGAAGGCGGGCCGCGCGCATTTTTGACAGGCTCGGATCGAAACGACATAGGGTAAGTGGCGAACAGTGCGTCAACGGGCAGACATAGTCGGGGCGGTGGACTTTGGTTCGCGCGAGATCCGGGTTCTTATCGGGCGCCAGGATTCCGACGGCGTGATCCGCATTATCGGGCATGGCACGGCGCCGGGGCACGGTTGCGTGTCGCAGGGCGTGATCCAGGACCGGAACGCGGCGCAGGTCGCGCTGCGGAAAGCCCTCAGCGCGGCGGAAAAAGAAGCCCGCGCACATGTCCGCACCCTCTTCTGCGGCATCAACGGCAAAAACGTCGAGACGTTCATCCGCGAGGGCAACGTCAAGATCGACCGTGAGCTCGTCGAACGCGCGCATATGGCCGAGGCCCGCGACATCGCCGAGCGCGACATCCTTGCCCCCGGAAAACACATCGCCTCGTCCATCTCCGCCCAGGAATGGTACGTCGACGACCTCCGCGTCCTCGATCCCATCGGCATCTGCGGCCAGGTGCTCAAGACCCGCGTCCACTTCGCCCGTTTGCCCGCCGCCATCGAGGACAATCTCATCGCGTGCATCGAGTCCCAGGGCCGGGAGCTCGAGGACATCATTTTCCTGCCCCTGGCGTCGGCCCTCGGCGTGCTTACCCCGGAAGACATGGAACTCGGCGTCGCGGTCATCGATCTCGGCCGTAGCACCACGGGCCTCGCCGTGTTCCGCGATCTCCGCATCCTCGGCTCCCAGAGTTTCGAATGGGGCGGCTACCACATCACGCGCGACGTCGCCGCCGGCCTGCAGGTCACGTTCGAGGAAGCCGACGAACTCATCCTCGAATACGGGATCTCCGACGAGTTCATCCACCGTGAGTTTCACGAAGATCCCGAGGACGTCGCGCCCGAACCCGAGCCCGAAGGTCCCGCGCCGCGCCATCGCGACCAGAAAGAGCCCGCCCGGATCAAGCTGAACACCGTCGTGGCCGGTGCGCCCTCCATCGTGGAACGCGCCGAACTCGACATGATCATCTTCGAACGGGCCAAAGAGCTGCTGGTCAAGATCCGCCAGCACCTCCACGCGCGCGGCCTCGCCAAAAACCTCGTCCGCGGGGTCGTCCTGACCGGGGGCGCCAGCGCCATCAAGAACTACGTCGCGCTGGCCGAAGCCATCTTCCAGGTGCCCATCCGCGTGGGCCAACCCAACTCGGTGGAGATTCTCCCTCACGAAGTCCAGGCGCCTGAATTTGCCGCCAGCGTCGGCATCGTGCGTCACGCCTTCGAGTACCGGGCCGCCGCCCGCAACGGCCGCGTCGAAGCCCGCGGGGTCATGCGCTCCCACGCCAAACGCCTCGCCAGTTTTTTCAAAAAGTATTTCTTTTAGCCCGCGCGGCTCGCCTCGTCCTCCGGCGCATGCGTCGCCAGGGCAGCGCGGCACGCGTCCCCCATGGTATCCTGTATACGGTCTTGAGGTCTGGCGGGCGGTGCGCCCGCACGAGGACGCCGGGCTTCATCCTGTATACGCGACGGGGGAGAACGGGAGTCATCCATCATGCCTCAAGTACGCGAAGGCGACGGCCGGAAAGCGGTCATGGGGTCGTGGCTTCGCAACCGCAGCATCCGGATCACCATCATGACGGTCTTTGTTGGTCTGCTGCTGTTGACCGCCGTGCCGATCGTCTGGTACATGCACGCCCGGAATACCGACGCCCTGCTCGAACTGGCCGATGAACTCATGACGCATCTTTCCGAATCCATCATCGCGAAGACCACCAATTATCTTGCGCCCGCGTCCGTCATGGCCGAGATGAGCGCCGAACTCGCCCACTCCGACCGGTTTTCTTTAACGGAAGAGACCGGCCTCGAGACTACGGCGATCGCGATTCTGCAGGCCTATCCTCAACTGGCGATGTTCAACATGGGCGACGAACACGGCAACTTTCTCATGCCCAAGAAGATGCCCGACGGCAGCATCGCGACCAAGATCATCCTGCGCGACGCCGATCCCCCCGCCCGGATCTGGAAGTACCGCGACCTGCAGGGAAACGTCGTCCGCACCGAAACGGACTCCGAGATCGACTACGATCCGCGCCAGCGGCCCTGGTACCAGGGCGCCAGGGAGGCCCATGGCCACTACTGGACGGACATGTACATCCTGTTCACCGATCAGGTGCCGGGGATCACAACCTCATATCCCATTGAAGACGCCCAGGGGCGCACGGTCGCGGTGTTCGGTCTCGACATCGAGCTGGGGTCGATGTCCGCTTTCCTGGAGACGCTGAAAGTCGGCAGCAACGGCGTGGCCTTCATTTTCAACGAAGCCAACGAAGTCGTGGCCTATCCCGAAACGTCGCAGCTCGTCCGCGCGGAAGGCGATGCACTCCGTCCGGCGCGCATCCACGAAATCGGCGATCTCCGCGTCACGCAATGCATGGAAGCCTATCAAACCTCGGGCGCCTCCCGCTTCACGTTCGCCACCCCGGACGGCGCACGCTATCTCGGTTCCGTCATGGATTTTCCGGAGTCGTTCGACAAGAACTGGAAGATCGGCCTCATCGTGCTCCAGGACGACTTCATCGGAACCCTGCGCGACACCGCCCGGCGCACGCTCTACATCGCGGTCGCCATACTCGCGGCTTCGGTCTTCCTCGCGCGCACGCTCGCGCGCAGCATTTCGCGTCCCATCACCGCGCTGGCAAGCGAAGCACACGAGATACAGGAGTTTCGCCTCGACCAGCCCATCGCCCTCGATTCCTCAATCCGGGAGATTCAGGAGCTCCGGGACGCGCTCGCCCGCATGAAACTCGGGCTCTCCGCGTTTCGAAAATACGTGCCCGCGGAACTGGTCCAGCAGCTGATACACACGGGCCAGGCGGCCCGCCTCGGCGGACACGAGGAGGAACTGACGGTCTTCTTTTCTGACATTGCCGGCTTTACCTCCATCTCGGAGACGATGTCTCCGGAAACGCTCATGATGCACCTTTCCGGTTATCTCGACGAGCTGACCCGCGTCATCCAGGAGGAGCGCGGCACGGTGGACAAGTACATCGGGGACTCGGTGATGGCGTTCTGGGGCGCACCCACGCACCAGACGGACCATGCGTTCCGTGCCTGCCATGCCGCGCTGCGGTGCAAACAGCGCGTGCACGAATTGAATGCGCAGTGGCTGGTGGAAGGCAAGGCCCAGCTTCCCACCCGCATCGGGATTCATACCGGCAGCGTGGTGGTGGGCAATATCGGGTCGCGCGAGCGCATGAACTACTCCGTGATCGGCGACGCCGTAAACGTCGCCAGCCGTCTCGAAGGCGCCAACAAGATGTACGGCACGCGCATCATCGTGAGCCAGGCCACGCGCGAGCAGGTCCGGGGACGTTTTGTGTTCCGGCCGCTTGACCGGGTCGCCGTGCTCGGCAGGAAGCAGGGGATCATGATCTACGAGCTGATGGGCGCCCCCGAAATCGAGCTTCGTCAAGACGCGGAACAGCTTTGCGACGGGTTCTCGCACGCCCTCGACGCCTATTTCCGGCGCGACTGGCGGCGCGCGGTGGACCGGTTCACCGAACTCATCGCCGCCTTTCCGGACGACGCGCCGACGGTCGTGTTTCTCGACCGCTGCCGCGCCCTGATTGCCGAGCCGCCGGGCGACGACTGGACCGGCATCACGCGTCTCGAATCGAAATAAGGCCGGCTGGCCCTCACTCCACGACGGCGATCTCGTGCCAGTCGTCCAGCGTGATCTGGACGGCATACGTTCCCGCGCGGAACTTGACGTGCGCCTTGGCCGGGATCTCGAGTCCGAACCGGTTAAACAGTCTTGCCTTCGGCGTGCGGTCAAAGGGCCACGGAAACTCGCCCGATATGGCTGTAATGAGCCGTTCCTCGCCGAGCACCCAGCCCTCGTGCAGTTCCCGCGGCGTGAACGGGAACATCGCGGTGACCGGCCCGAACTCGCCCGCCACGCGCCCGTTGACGACCTGCGCCTCCTCGGGACCAAATTCTTCCACGCCGTCGCCGTCGGCATCGGGGTTGCGCGCGGGGAACTCCGTCGAGTAGTAGTAATACAACTGCCCGAACCGAAGGTGCGCGGCGACGGTCCGCACGAAGAAGTCGGCGCCCGCGCCGGCCGGGAACGCGTGACCGAGTCCAATGGGCGAACCGAGCTGCCCCTTCGCCAGTTTGTCCATGAACGGCGCCCCTTCGGCGAGCGGGTCATAGCCCTGCGTTTCCATGAAACGGGACGCCCTCAGGCGCTGCAGTTCGAACAGGGCGGGGAGCGTGTTGCACACCACGGTCTTGCCGCGATCCAACACGGTCTGCACCCAGAGCCGCCGCGCCTCGGCGGAGATCAGCCCCAGATCGGTCCATTGCTCCGCGACACGGCCGTTGGCGTCAAGCACAACCGTGCGGCCATCCCACCCGGCCTTGTTGTAGCGCTGCGGACTCTCGCTCCAGGCAAGGCTGAACTGGTCGATGTAGAGGCCGTCAAGGCCCACGTCATCCAGCAGAAACGCCGCCTGTTCCAGAAAATGCTTGTGCCGGTAGTTGTCGAGGGTCGGATAGACCATGAGATTCAGGGCGGGGTTCGCGCCATAGTGCTGCACGTACCAGCAATCGAGCAGCACGCCGCCGTCGGCGTCGCGCAGCACCGAATCGCCCCAGACCGACGCATCCACAAACGCCGACATCTCGGGCGTCGCCTTCTGGCCGTATTGGCCGCCCGCGTCGCGGCCGATGGGGAAGTCCGCGGGAATGGCGCCCTGGAAAAACGACAGCGGCACGGGCACGAGATTGGTTTCGACGCAGGCCAGGCAGCAGGCTCCGGGCACGATGCTCTGAATGAAGGCCTTTGCCTCGGTCATCATCTGCTTATATTGCTCGCGCGAGTAGTCCCAGCCGTTGTAGTACTCGAACCAGGGGGTCAGCGCGAAGCACGTCATCCCTTTGCGCACCACCATCGCGGCGGCTTCCCGGCGGCCCTCCTCCGTGGCCAGCCGGCGTACATCGAAGAAGTCCCACGGGCCGTCAATCGTGAAATTGACGTCCCAGTCCCTGCGCACGGCGTTGATGAACTCGAAGTAATCGCCCTCGACCGGATACACGGCCAGCGTGAGCGTGTACGATTCGTTGGGCTTGAGTCCCAGGCGTTCCGTGCCGAATTCGAGGGCGTTCTCCCGCAAGACCCGCTCCTGCTGCAGGCGCATGAGGTTGTCTTCGGGCACGACCCCCATCCCGCCGCGGCTCTGGGCGACGTAGACGGCCGGGTTCTCGGGAAACTCGCCAAGGCCCAGGCTCGGCGTGTCAAGCCCGCCCAGCCGGACCTGATTCGGCCGGCCCGGCGTAATGATCCGGTGGCGCACCGCCAGCCCCAGCACCTCGCTCGTTGTGTTGGTGATGGTGTCCGTGATGACGATACAGCGCGGCGTGCGCTCGAACCACGGCCCTTCATCGGTTTCAGGCAGCCCTTCGGGGCGTTCCTTGAGTTCCTGCGGGCGGCGGATGTGGCGTTCCACGCGGTAGGACGCCCCTTCGGCCTTCAAGACCACGCTGGGCAGCGCGACGCTCGCCTCGGGTTTCCAGCCGGGCTCCCCGGCACTCTCGCCGGTGCAGTTCAATTCATTGAAGCCCATGCCCCCGTCCTGGGGATACGAGAACGAGGTCTCAAGGTAATACGGTTCGCCGCCGATGTCGATGCGGATGCCGCCGCTGGCCGGAATGCGCACCGCGTCGCCTTCGCCCGGAACCGTGATGCCCGAGATGGGCCGCCGCTTGACCAGGTGCGCCGTACGCAACGCCCGGATCTCCCGCCCGGGCACGGCGCCCACGCTCAGGTCGTCGACGATCAGCTGCATGCCCTCGGGCGGCGTGCCGTTCCAATAGTCCGCAATGGCCGTGTTGGTGATCGTCAGCTCGTTTCGCCAGCTCAACGCAATGTCGCTGATGTCCAGCAGATACCAGTACCCCTCATCGCGATCCGTGAGCACGGCCTCGAGTTGGGGTTCCGCCGGGCCGAAGAATGCCTGCAGGCAGGGCAGCCCCGACCGCGTTTCGAACAGGTTGATCAGCGGATACCGGGGACTGCTCGTCTCGAAGACGCTCCGCCGGTTGAGAACTCGCGGCTCGCCCGCGCCGGTCCTGGCATCGAACGCCGTGCCGTTCAACGAAACGGCCAGGTAATTGTTCCACCCGGCGTCCTGCGGGGCGTCCAGACGCGCCCGGAACCGCAGGCACGGCGATTCACCCTCCTCCAGTTCCACGCGGGGAAACGTCAGCGTAGTGCTTGCCGGGGCGGAGTCGATGGGCAGAAGCACCGGCGCGCCGGCATGCCACAACTCCCGCCACGTTACCGACGCCGCCTTGGCCTCGGCCGCCATCGCACCCGAAGCCCCCAGCACCAGACCCATCACCACCGCCGCCGCGCGCTTCATGGACATGCCTCTTCCCTTCTCGCTGTGATTCGATACAAGACCCGGTTGGCTCGCTCGCCCGAACAGCATAGCGAAGCCCCGCCTCACGGGGCAAGAACGCGACCACGCGACCACGCGAACGGTCCCTTCGGGGCTGCATGAACGGGGACACGTTGTCGCGCCGGGGACGGCGCTTGGAACATGTCCCCGTTCTTTGTAGCTGTTCTGTTGTCAATGAAGATCGCCGGGGGCCGGCCCGGCATGGGGTTGTACCCGGATCGGGTGGGGGACCGGCGCCCTCGCCGGGCCACGGGGTGAATCTCATCTGCACCCTGTTCTCCCCCCGCCGAATGCGATGTCCCCGGTTATGCGTCCAGGCCGTGTTCACCCCCGCGCGCGCCGCGTGCATCGCCCTCGCCGCAGCCCACCGAGGCCAGAAGGGTGTCAGGCAGGCGGCCGGCGCGCACCAGTGCGAGCGCGGCCCGATGGCCGCGCACGGGCGCAATGTATGGTTCCGCCTGCACGCTCAGCGTCTTGAGATGCGCGCGAAATGCCTCCAGGTAGAGCGGACACCGCTCAAACACGCTGCCATTGAGCAACACGGGCGCTTCGGCAGGCAGACCGGTTTTCGCGAATCCCGCCCGCACCTGCTCCGCCATTCGCCGGGCCTGTTCCGTGATCACCAGGGCGGCGACCGGGTCCGAACCGGCGGCCTGCGCCACCGTTTCCGCCAACCGGGCCACGTCCCGCATGGAGGCCTTTCCTGCCCACAACGGCAGCATGCGGAACGATTCCACGCCGGCGGCTTCCGGCAATGCCGTCACGAGCACCGTGGCGGGGCCGAGACCGTCCAGGGCCCGCGCCGCGGCCCGGAGCGCGCTCTGCCCGATCTGAAATGCGCTGCCGTCATCACCGAACAGCTCCCCGCGCCCCCCGACAAAGTCCGAGCGCCCATCGGGCATCTGCGCCACGACACTTGACCCTGTTCCGGCGGTTGCCATGATGCCCGGCGAATCCCCGATATTCGCGAAGAGAACCGGGCGGATATCGTCGCATACGACCGCCCGCGCGGCCCCGAAACGCTCGCACAGCCGGTCCGCCAGCCACAACCCCATGCCCGAGGTCCACGCGCCAGACAGGGCGGCGCCCACGGCCTCAACACCGCCGCCCACGTGCGCGAGGGCCGCGTGTCCCACCTGAGTCAACACCGTCAGACTGGTCTCTTCGCCCAGCGCCACGGGATTCGACGCCCCGCCGGTGGCTTCCGCAAGAAAGCGCCCTTCGGCATCGTAGAGTCCCGCGCGGGTCGTGGTGCCGCCCCCGTCAAAGGCCAGGTAATGCTTCATGACAGGTCCAGTCCCTCCGGCGGGTCCCAGTCCGGACAATACCGGGCCAGGGCGCCTTTCCGAATGCCTCCCGATGCCGCGATATCCTTGTACAGGTACGCCGAGGTATTTGGCGTGCGCGCCATGGACCCGCCGCCAACGTGCACCAGGCCGTACCGGGCGCTGTAGCCCCGGTCCCATTCGAACCCGTCGAGCAGGGAGCGGTACATGTATCCTCGCACGTCCATGCCGGCCTCCACGGCGGACTGCAGCGCCGCCACGTGGTCCAGCAGATAGTGTCTGCGCGCGCCGTCGTCGCCGGTGGCCAGTCCGTTTCCAAGCACCATGAGCGGTTTGCCGAATCCCGCTACCTCGCGCAGCACCGCCGCCAGCCCGTCCGCATCCGGTTCGCCGTCATGAGGCGCCGCGCGCCCGCCCTCCGCGTTCACCTGCAGCGCGCATCCCCCCCGGCCCGGGCGAAACCGGACCCGCCGCACACCAGAGTAGGAAATGCCCACAAAATCGACCGTGCCGGCCAGCGTCCGGTCGGTTCCCAGAGGACGCGGCCAGCGCCCGGAGGTCAACGCCGCCGGCCATACCGTGTTTGACAGGGCCTGTTCCCAGCGGGCCACGCGAAGGTCCCAGGGGCGCGTGTCGTCGGAGGGACGCACAATCTCCCCCGGCACACTGGCGCCGATCAGCGCTTCCGGCGCATGTTCCCGAAGCGCCCGGTAGGCGGCGGCATGCCCGCGGGCCATGTGCCGCAGCGCCTTCCAGCCCGCCAGGAGGTTTCGGCGCCCGGGCGGCCACAGGCCCGTGAGATACGCCATGCGGACCGTCGCCACCGGCGTCAGCATCGGCACCCAATACCGGCTCATGCCCCCGAGCGCCGCCCCCACCCGCGACGCGTACCGGGAGAAGAGGTGCGCGGCGTCCGCGCGCAGCCAGCCGCCCTTCGAAGCAAACCACTCCGGCAGGGTCGTCTCATGAAGCGCGACCACCGGTTCGAGCCCCTCCGCGGCCATCGTTTCCAGCACCTCGCGATAATGCGCCAGGGCCTCGGAGTCGGGATCGTCCTCGCGCGGTTCGAGCCGGCTCCATTCCAGCGACACCAGCAACGCGTTGAGACCCAGTTTGCGCGCCAGGGCAATGTCCTCCCGAAACCGGGCCGCATGCGCGCACCCGGTTTGCGACGTCGTCCCATCGGCGATGCGGCCCGAACGCTGTTCCCAGCGCCACCAGTCGCTGGCAAAATGGCCCCCCTCGACGGCATGGGCCGAAAGGGTCGCCCCCCACAAAAACTCCGGCGGAAATGGACTCACGATTCCCTGCTTTCCTGATGCAAACCGTCCGGCAACGCGGGCGGACACACGGTTTTGCGCCCCCGGCGGCGGGACGGTCTGGACTATTGCCGCCCCAGTATGCGAATTTGGCCTGCCCGCACTCAACCCGGCGGCCGGCCTTGCCCGGGGCTTGACAATGCCGGACAAGGCAGATAGACTATATCCACATTCAGCCCCGGGTGGCCCACCCGCGAACAAGGAGATGTCAGCCATGAGCCTCATGTACTGCGACCAGTGTGAACAGACCCGCGACGGCAAGGCCTGCACCGATACCGGCGTGTGCGGAAAGAACCCCGACGTGGAGTCCCTGCAGAAGATCCTCCTTTACGGCCTCAAGGGGATGTGTTCGTACAAGCACCATGCGCGCCGTCTGGGCAAGACCGACTCCGAGGTAGACGCCTTTGTGGAAGACGCGCTGTTTGCCACGGTGACCAACGTCAATTTCGACATGGAAAGCCTGCTCGAACTGGTCCTGAAATGCGGCGAGATGAATCTCCGGACCATGCAGCTCCTGAACGACGGGCACGTCGAGACCTTCGGCAAGCCGTCGCCCGTGGACATCCAGGAAGGGATTCAGGACGGCCCGGGGATTCTCATTACGGGTCATGACATGGTGGACCTGCTCGACCTGCTTGAACAGACCAAAGGCACGGGGATCAAGGTGTACACCCACGGCGAGATGATTCCCGCGCACATGTATCCGAAACTGCGCGAATACCCGCACCTTGCGGGCCATTACGGCGGCGCCTGGCAGAAACAGCGCATGGAATTCGAGGCATTCGGCGGCCCGATTCTCGCCACCACCAACTGCGTGTTGATTCCCAATCCGGCCATCAACACCTATCTGGACCGCCTGTACACCACGCGCGTCACCGCGGTGCCCGGCGCCAGGCGGATCACCACCAACGACTTCTCCGAGGTCATCAAACGCGCCCTCGAAATCGGCCCCCTGAAGCCGACGGAGCTGGTGACGCGGACGGTGGGGTTCCACTATACCGTCATCCTCGATCTCGCCGACAAAGTGGTCGAGGCCGTGAAATCGGGCGCCATCAAGCATTTCTTCGTGATCGGCGGCTGCGACGGGGCCGAACCCGGCCGCAACTACTTCCGCGATTTCGCCTACAGCGCCCCCGAGGAGTCCATCATCCTCACCATGGGCTGCGGCAAATACCGCATCCGCGAGCACGAGTACGGCACCGTCGCCGGCCTGCCGCGGCTTCTCGACATGGGTCAGTGCAACGACTCGTACGGCGCGATTCAGGTCGCCCTCGCGCTCGCCAAAGCGTTCGACTGCGGCGTGAACGACCTCCCGCTCACCCTGGTCATCTCCTGGTTTGAGCAGAAGGCGGTCGCCGTGCTGCTCACCTTGCTCCATCTCAACGTCAAAGGCATCCGGCTGGGACCGGCCCTGCCCGCGTTCGTTTCCCCCAACGTCCTCGCCATCCTGCAGGAGAAATTCGACTTGCAGCCCATCGGCAGCGACGCGGTGGCCGACGTGAACGCCGCCATGGCCGGCGCGTGATCCACGCATACCGGACGCGAGGACCGTTCCGCGCGGGTTCGTCCCGGGGAGCGGTCCTCGTGTCATGTTCGCGCCGCCCGTCCCCGTCACTGGGTTGCGAACGCGTCCCATGACCGCGATTTGTCGCGGATGAGGCCTTTTCGCTATGGTATGGACATATTGGCGAACGGGACAGCTGACCATGTTGACGCAGACTTCAGAGACGGCCCTGCGGGCCTTGGTGTTCCTTCTCGTGAGCAAAGCCGAGGAGCCGGTGCCGCCCGCCCGCATTGCCCAGCACATCAATACGTCGCCGAGTTACACGGCGAAGGTCACCACGGCCCTCGTCAAAGCCGATATTCTGCGGGCGCACCGCGGCATGAAAGGCGGCGTGACGCTGAGCCGCCCGCCCGAAACCATCACCCTGCTCGAGATTGTCGAAGCCTGCCAGGGCAAGGTGCTCGGCGACTTCTGCCAGGATTTTGATCACCTGGAGCTCGTCTGTGCGTTTCATCGGGCCATGGCCGAACTTCATGAGGCCATCATCACCATCCTGAAACGCTGGACCCTGGCGGACCTCGCCCGCAGACCCTTCCCGTCGGAGGAAATCCGGCACAGCGTGCATTGCACCATGGAATTGGCGCTCCTCGACGACGAGGATGCCCCGGCATGACCGGTCGGGCGGACGCACCACACGCGGCCAAGCTCCCGGCCGCGTCGCCGCTCCGGATCGCGGGGGCCGTCGTGCGTGTCGCGTTCCGGCTGACCCGCCTTTTTGCGGCCACCGTGGCCTGTTATTGCGCCCTGCTCGCGATCGACGCCCTCGCGCGGCTGTTCCCCGCCCAGTTCGAATCCCGGCGCCGCCCCATCGCCCTCGCCTGGGTCCGTCAGCTCCGGAAAAGCATCGGGCAGCGCGCCGCCACCAGCGGTCCCCTGCCCCGGGGCCAGGTGTTTCTCGTCCTCAATCACGTCACCTGGCAGGATTTCCTGGTTCAGGACCTGTTTCCGCAGGGACGCCTCATCGCCATGGACTCCCTGCGCGACCTGCCGATTCTCGGGCGGTTTTTCCGCGCCCTGGACTATGTGTTCGTGAGCCGCCGCCGCGAGGAGGTAGCGCACGTCAACGCCGAGATCCGGCGCCGGCTGATTCGCGGCCAGAGCCTCTTGCTGGCCCCTGAAGGCGTCATTTCCCCGGGACGCGCCGTCCAGCGGTTCCGGGCCGCCCTGCTCGAAAGCGTCGCGCAGGACGGGTTTCCGGTCCACTACGCCGCCGTCCACTATCACACCCCGCGGGGATGGCCGCCTCCGTCACGGTCCGTCCTGTTCGGTCCCGATCCCTATTACCGCACCACCGAAGGGAAGATCCCCCATTCGCAACTCGAGCTGTGGGGGCCGCCCCGGCCGTTCCTGCCCCATCTGCTCCGGCTGCTCAGCCTGCCGTATCACCGCTACACGTTGACGCTGGGCAGAGACCCCATCGTACGCGGCGACCGCATCGACTTGGCGAACGCGCTTCACGAAGCCGTCAGCCGGCTTTTCCATCCCATCGACTGACACGGCGCAGCCGGGTTCGCGGATCAGAACGGCCAGGCGATGGGCACGAGGAGCGTCGCCGTCGCCACCAGCAAGAGGGTCAGGGGCAGGCCGATCCGCACGAAGTCGCGCAGGCTGTACCCGCCCGGACCATAGACCATCAGATTCGTCTGATATCCGAGCGGCGTCACGAAACTGGCCGACGCCGCGAACGCAATTGTCATGGCAAAGGGGCGCGGGTCTACCCCCAGCCCCTGCGCAATCGCCACTGCAAACGGGAACATGATCGCCGCCGCCGCATTGTTGGTGACGATTTCCGTGAACAGCGCGGTCATCACGTACACGCCCAGCAGCACCGCCCGCGGTCCCCAGGGGCCCATCGCCGCCACGACCTTTCCCGCAATAACTTCCACCGCCCCCGAATTGACCAGCCCTGTTCCCAATCCAAACGCGGCGCCAATGGTGATGAGCGTCTGCCAGTCCACGCTCCGTCGGGCATCCGCCACCGAGACGCACCGCGTCCCGATCATCAACCCCGCCACCAGGAACGCCGCCAGGACGATTTCCATTTTGCCCGTTGTCATCAGCAGGATGAGCATGCCCAGCAGGCCCAGGGAAAGCAGGGCCTTGTCGTGGCGTACCGCGCGCGAATCGTTCACCCCGCTGACCAGAAAGAAGTCGCTGTTGTTCCGTTGCGCGTCGACGAAATGCGGCCCCGCCTGCAACAGCAGCGTGTCGCCCTGCTGAAGCTCGATGTCGCCCACGCGTCCCTGAAGCCGGTGGCCGCCCCGATGCACCGCCACGACCGCGGCATTGTAGCGCGCCCTGAAGTTGGCATCGCGGATGGTCTTGTTGATCAGGGGCGAGGTCCTCGAAACCACGGCTTCGCAGAGCATTTCGTGGCGCCGGGCCGCCGCCTGCGCCTCGTAATCTTCATCGATGAACGGCACGAGCCCCGGGATGCGTTCCAGATCGACGATGTTGTTCACCACGCCCGTAAAGGTCAGGATGTCGCCCTCCTTAAGCACTTCATCCGGGCCCACCGGCGCGATCATGCGGTTTTCGCGCCAGATATCGATCAGGAACAGGCCGGCGAGGCGGCGCAACCCGGCCTCCTCGACCCGCTTGCCCGCGAGCCGGCATCCGGTCTCGATGCGCATGTTCGCGAGATACTCCCGCGCGGTCGCGTCCAGCCGTTCGCGGGCCCCCTGTCTCCGGGGCAGGAGGCGCGGGCCCGCCAGGAGGAGAAACACCGTGCCCACGATCGCATAGGGCAACCCCACACGGCCCAGTTCGAAGATACCGATCTCATACAGATGCCCGGCCAGGCCGGGATCGCTCTTTACGGCCTGCACCATCAAGCCGTTCACGACCAGGTTGGTGCTGGTTCCGATGAGCGTGCAGGTGCCCCCGAGAATCGAGAAATACGAGACCGGAATGAGCAGGCGCGAGGGCGAAACCTGATGTTTCCGGCACCAGTCTTCGACAATGGGGATGAACATGGCCACGATGGGGGTGTTGTTGAGAAACGCCGACATGGCCGTAATCCCGCTCAGCCGCCGCAGCACGTTGCGTTCATCGCGCGCGCGCCCCAGCACCCAGTCCCCGATGGTTTGCAGCGCGCCCGTCTCGCGCAAGCCCGCGGTCACCACGTAGAGCGCGCCCACCGTGAGCATGCCGGTGTTCGAGAACCCCGCGAACATCTCCGCGGGGGACAGGATCCCGGCCAGCCCCATCGCGACCACCCCCCCGACCAGCAGGGCGTCCGAGGCGCGGTTCGTGGCGAGACCAAACAGGATCACCCCGACCACGCCAAACGCAAACCAGGCTTCCCAACCCATGCCGTAATGCCTCCTGACACCCTCGCGCCGAACGGGCGCGTCCTTTGCACACCTTGTTGCCGTGCGCAAACACCCCGCACGCCCCGGATACTTCCGTCACATCGCGCGGCTCGCACGGAGCGGGGTCACCGTTCCCGCAACAACGCGCGGACACGCTTCCGCAACACCGGCAAGACCTCGTTCTCAAACCAGGGATTCTTCTTCATCCAGAGCAGATTCCGAAACGACGGATGGGGCAACGGCAGATACCTCGGCTGGTACTCGCGCCAGGCCCCAACCGTTTCCGTCAACGAGTCGCGCGCGCGAGCCCCCAGGTGCAGCGCCTGCGCGTGGCGCCCGCACAACAGCGTCAGCGCCACGTTCGGCAGATGCCCCAGAAGCGGTTCGAGCCAGCGTTCCGCGCACTCCTTCCGGGGCGGCAGATCCCCGCCCCGGTCGTAGCGGCCGGGATAACACAGGCCTGCCGGGATGATGGCGATGCGCGACGCGTCATAAAACGTGTCGCGATCCACGCTCATCCAGTCACGCAACCGATCCCCGCTGGGATCGTTCCACGGGATGCCGGTTTCGTGCACCTTCGTGCCCGGCGCCTGGCCGACAATCAGGATCCGCGCCGATTCGCTGGCGCGCAGTACCGGCCGCGGTCCCAGCGGAAGGTCCGCCGCGCACACCCGGCACGCGCGCACCCGGCGCAACAGCGCCTCGAGCGTTTCGCCGTCGTGACGCGCAAAATGATGCACGCCGCATTCCGGCACGCACGCGATGCATGTGCCCACGCATTCGGTCCGCGCCGCAATGCGGCGTTTCATCTCGCATTCACCCACCGGCATCCGCTCCCGGCGCACCCGCACGAACGGTCGCGTTATGTCAGAGGGGGAGTTCCCAACCCTTGCGGTACTCTTTCGAGACCACTTCCTCGGCGTTTCTGACGTTGGTGACCACGCCCTTCTGGTTGTCCCAGTGGAGTTTCTTGCCCGACTTCACCACGAGATTCCCGAACTGCACCATCTCCGTGAACGGACCGGCGTAGTCGAAATTGGAGCACGCGGGCGTCCCGCCCTTGCAGGCCTGCAGCCAGTTCTGGTAATGGTTCTGGTTTTCGATCCGTTCCAGGAACGGCTCGGGCTTCTTGTATTCCGCCATCTTTTCGTCCGGCATCAGGCGCGGCCGGCCGCCGTATTCGCCCTGGGTCATGATCCCGTCATCGCCCACCAGGTACGACCCGTTCATGTTCCCGTCGCCGAGCTCCTGCGCTTCGGGAATGCCCTCGGGCCGCGGCGGACGGTTGTAGACCTCTTCGCCCGTTTTCGGATCCGGCCAGTGCCCGTCGTACCAATAGACATCCACCGGCGCCATGTCGCCCCGCGCCGGGAACGAATACTTGATCGTCGTCGTGAGCGGGAAGGTCTCCTCGTTCCGGCCCTGCTGCATCACCACCTCGACCGTGTAGTCGGTCGCTTCGACGAGTTTCAGCGCCATGTACACGGGATCCATGATGTGGCAGGCCATGTCGCCCAGCGAGCCGCCGCCGAAATCCAGCCACGCCCGCCAGTCATGCGGCGCATAGCCCTGCGCGTAGGGGCGCATGGGCGCGGGCCCGATCCACCGGTCCCAGTCGAGGTTCTCGGGCGCCACGGCGGACGGCAGCGGCTCCGGCCGGCCCTGATTCGCCCAGACGGGGCGGTGGGTCCACACGTGCGCCTCGCGCACTTGGCCAATCGCGCCCGACCAGATCATCTCGCACAATTCGCGCACGCCGTCGCCCGAATGCCCCTGGTTGCCCATCTGCGTCGCCACACCGGTCTCGCGGGCCACCAGCGTCATCCACCGCGCTTCCTGAACGGTGTGCGTGAGGGGTTTCTGCACATACACGTGCTTGCCCATCTTCATCGCCAGGATGGCGGCGGGCGCGTGAATGTGGTCCGGCGCCGATATCGTTACCGCGTCGATCTCCGGCATCTGCTCGAGCATGTTCCGGTAATCCCTGAACCGCCGCGCGTCGGGGAGCTCCTTGAACGCCTTATCGCACCGGTCCCAATCAACGTCGCACAGGGCCACGATGTTCTCACCCTTGCACGACATGATGTCGGAAAAACCCTTTCCGCCCGCGCCGATCGCCGCAACGTTGAGTTTCTCGTTCGGGGACACTTTGCCGGGAACGACCTGAGCGTCGTTCGCCGCAACCCGCGTCTTTGTCGTGGCGCAACCCATCTGGGAGGCCGCGAGTGTGCTCGTGGCAATGAAGGCCCTCCGCGTCAAGTTCTGGTGCTTCATGGTGGTTCTCCTGATTGCGAGTGGTGAAGACAAACCGCTCCGACTCAGACGGGCCGGATACGAGTTTTCCTATCATAGCAGACTCGCCCATTCAAACAAGAGCGCGAGGCCCGATGACCCATTCGCGGGGAATGCACGATGCGGACCGCGCCGCCGCGGGAGGGGGGCCCCAGTGGACGGGGTGGACGGGGTGGACGGGGTGGACGGTGCTCTGCCGACACCGCAGGTGTCGAATTCGAGTCGCCACGAGTGAAACCCGTGGATCAGCCACGGCCTCTCGCGCCGGGGCGGCGCCCTGGAACATGTCCCTGTTCCGGGCCGGTGTGGAACCTGTGGGTCCGCGCGACGAGGCAAATGGCAGCGCGTCCGGGATGATCTTCCTTTGTGTCTTGGTGTCTTTGTGTGAGGCCGTATCCATCGCATCGTATTTCACACCAAGCCACAAAGACACAAAGATTGTTGTGATGCCGGGCTTCCGCTTCGCCTTGTAGGGGCAGCCCCCTGTGGCTGCCCATCCGGTTCGAACGGGGACACGTAGTCGCGCCGGGGCGGCGCTTGGAACATGTCCCCGTTCTGGTCCGGCGTGTTCAAACGCAGGGCCCGCGGTATGTGACACGGGGACCGATTTGTGGTAGTCTTAGTAACTGACTGTTTAGTTACTAAAAGGAGCGGGCCATGGCCAGATGGCAACGGCGGCCGGAAGAACGGCCCCGCCAGATTCTCGGTGCAGCGCTGGATGTGTTTGCTGAAAAAGGGTTTGCGCGAGCGACAATGGATGAGATTGCGGAGGCGGCGGGAATCACCAAGGGCACGATCTACCTCTATTTCAAAAGCAAGAAGGACCTCCTGCTTGAAGTGATCCGTGCGGAAATGGAGGGGTTCATGGCCTTGTTACCTCCTCCGAACGCGGCCGCGCCCGCGGACCTCGAAGCCCATGCCCGTATGCTGGGCCGTGCGTTTCTGGGCGCGTTGATGGCGCCGGCGGCGACGAAGACGCTCCAGGTCATCCTGTCGGAATTGCGCCATCTCCCCGAGCTGAAGCGGTTGTATCAGGAAGAGGCGCTTCCCCGGGCGAATGCGCAGGTGGCGGGGTTTCTCACGGCGCAGATGGACCGCGGGGCCATTCGCGCACTGGATCCCTCCATCGCGACGCGGTGTCTCTTTGGCATGTTCTTCATCTTCGTGCTCACCCAGGAGTTGTTTGGCGCGAGCCGTGTCACGCCCATGGCGCCGGAGAAGGTGGTGGACACGGTTTTGGACATTTTTTTCCATGGAATTCTGACGAAAGGCCCGATGCCATGAAACGCGCGTTTCCCTTACTGCTGTTGCTCACGGCCGGTTGCTTCAATAGCGAAGACGGCGTGCTGCGGGTTGCCGGTCTGCTGGAAGGCATCGACGTGAAGGCTGGCACCCTGGTGGGCGGGCGGGTTGTGAACGTCCATGTCGCGGAAGGGGACCGGGTGGACCAGGACGCGCTATTGCTGGATCTGGACCCGAAAGACACGGCGCCGATGGTGGCGGCGGCCGCGGCCAGGCTGAGCCAGGCCGAGGCAGTCCTGGCGAAACTGGAGGCGGGCGCGCGCCCGGAACAGATCCAGCAGGCCGAGGCGGCGGCGGAACAGGCCCGCCTGCAATACACCATGGCGCTGGACGGGGCGCGGTCGCAGGAGATCGACGCGGCACGCGCCGCGGCCGAGGCGGCCCGCGCGCAGCGCGATGACGCCCAGCAGGCGTTTGAACGGGCCCAGCGCCTGTTCGAGACCGGCGCCGCATCGGAAATGGCCCGTGACCAGGCGAAGAACGCCTTGAATGGCGCCCAGGCCCACTACACGGCGGCGCTGGAGAAACTCGACCTGGTCGCGGAAGGCTCGCGCGTCGAGGAAGTGGCCATGGCGAAAGCCGCGCACGATCAGGCCACGGCCATGCTCGAGGAATTGCGGAACGGCGCGCGCGCGGAAGACATCGAAGCGGCCCGCGCAGCCCGCGACGCCGCGAAGGCCGACCTCGAGCTGGCGCAAAACCGCCTTCAGGAGATGTCCGTGCGCGCGCCGATGGCGGGCATTGTCGAGACCATAGACGTCGAACCGGGCGACCTGGTGGCGCCGGGCCCGATCGTGCGCCTCATCGACCCCGACGAACTCGAAGTGGTCATTTATGTCAGCGCGCCGATGCTCTCCCGGATTCGCATGGGGCAGCGCATTCCGCTGTCGCCCGACGGGGACGGCGCCGTGTACGAGGGCGAGGTCATCTTCGTATCGAACCAGGGCGAGTTCATGCCGCGGAACCTCCAGACGGAGGAGTCCCGCGCGCGCCAGATGTTCGGCATCCGGCTGCGCGTGCCGTCGTACGACGGCGCACTGAAAGCGGGCATGACCGTGACGGCCCATATCCCCCTCAACGGCGCGGCGCCCCAATGAAAACCGCCATTCGCACCGAAAACCTGACTCGCCGCTTCGGCAGTTTTACCGCCGTGGACGGCGTGAACCTCGAGATCGAGGAAGGCGACATTTTCGGCTTTCTCGGCCCGAACGGGTCGGGCAAATCGACGGTCATCCGCATGCTGTGCGGCCTGCTGTTGCCGACCGAGGGCAGCGCCGAGGTGCTGGGGAACGACGTGGTCCGCGACAGCGAGGCCGTCAAAACCAGCATCGGCTACATGTCGCAACAGTTCAGCCTCTATCCGGACCTGACCGTGATGGAGAACCTGACGTTCTATGCGCGGATCTACGGCATTCCGCGCCGCAACCGGCGGGCGCGTATTGAGGAAGTGATCGCCGGCGCGGGCATCCAGGACTACCGCAAGCGCCTCGCGGGCCAGCTGTCGGGCGGGTGGAAACAGCGTCTGGCCCTGGCGTGTGCGCTGGTGCACCGTCCGCGGCTGATGTTTCTCGACGAACCCACGGCGGGCATCGATCCGGTCGCCCGGCGCGAACTCTGGAACCTCCTCTTCGACCTGTCCGGCCAGGGGGTGACCTTCTTCGTCACCACGCACTACATGGACGAAGCCGAACGCTGCAGCCATGTCGGCTACATCTACTTTTCGAAACTGATCGTCTGCGGGACGCCCAACGAATTGAAACAGCTCGACGAAATCTCGCCGCCGGGCACGGCCCGGCTCGAGGTCCGGTGCCCGCGGCTGCCGTCGGCCATGCGGATCCTCGCCGAAAAACCGTACGTGGACGACGTGACCATCTTCGCCGACTCGCTGCATGTGCTTGCCGAGCAAGGCAGCGAACACCGGATCTCCGCCGACCTCGAAGCCGCCGGTTACCCGCAGACCCAGGTGATTCCGATCCCGCCGACGCTCGAGGACGTGTTCGTGACGTTGACTCAGCGCAGGAAGGCCGTGTGACATGTTCAAAGGGCTCACCTCCATCATGTACAAAGAGACCTTCCACATCCTGCGCGATTTCCGCACGCTGTTTCTGATGCTGCTCCTGCCGGTCATGGACCTGGCGATCTTCGGCTACGCGATCGACCTGGAAGTGCGCAATATCGCCACGGTGGTCTACAACCTCGACGGGCGCCAGCAGAGCCGCGAGCTGCTCGACATGTTTGTCAATTCCGGGTATTTTTCGTTCGAAGACGTCGTGCTGACCGATGCCGAACTCGAGCGGGCCATCGTGCGCGGCGAGGCCAAGGTCGGCATCAAAATCCCGCCCGACTACAGCGACCGCCTGCTGCGCGGGGAAAGCGCCCAGGTTCAGGTGCTCCTCGACGGAAGCGATTCCACGGTGGCCATGCAGGCCCTGCAGGTCGTCAATGCCATCGCCCTGCGCAAATCCATCGACATCATTTCCGAAAGCGCGGGCTTGCCCGGCGCCTTCCCCATCGACGCGCGGCCCCGGGTGTTGTTCAATCCCGACATGAAAACCCCGTACTTCATGGTGCCGGGCCTGGTCGGCATGATCATGCAGTCCGTGACCATGCTGCTGACCGCCTTCGCCGTAGTACGCGAGAAAGAGACCGGCACCCTCGAACAGCTCATGGTAACGCCCGTGTCCCGGCTGGGGTTGATGCTCGGCAAGCTGCTCCCGTACGCCGTGGTCGGCTTCATCGAGATGGTGTTCGCCCTGGCGTTGATGCGCGTGCTGTTCCGCGTGCCCATCGCCGGAAACGTGGTCCTGCTGGGGATGTTCGGGATGGTTTTCGTGCTCACGACGCTGGGCATGGGCCTGCTCATCTCCACCATGGCGCAAAACCACATGCAGGCCGTCCAACTGGCCCTCCTGCTCATGCTGCCCTCGATCCTCATGTCGGGGTTCATGTTCCCCATCGAGTCCATGCCCAAACCGCTGTATGCAGTCGCTCACCTCATCCCCGCGACGTATTGGATCCGGATTCTGCGCGGGGTCATTCTGCGTTCGGCGGGCTTCGCCGATCTGTGGGACCAGGGCGTGTGGATGGTGGTTATCGGGGTGGTTGTGCTGGCCGTGGCCGCCTCCCGGTTCCGCAAGACCCTGGCCTGAGGCGGTCCCCATCGTTCTTCAACCCCCTTCGGGGGTAGGGTCGTTGGGGTGCGGGTGATCCCGGGGTGCGCCCGGGGCAACGCAAATTGGACCCCGTTCCGGGGTCCCCGGAATACCATGTTTATCGTGTGCGCGCCGCTCGGGGTCGGAACCGAACGGGGACATGACCGTTCATCTATCGGACGGCATCTTCGACTCTGCCGTCCCTATGGGACTTGGGGTTTTTGGTGTTGCGTGGACCCCGGGTTGAAACCCGGGGCTGTTTTCTTTCGTCCCTGACGGGACTTATTCCGGGCGCGCCGCTG
>Ga0208040_1000256_pt1 | contig 70748 bp, 65 predicted proteins | sample AD_UKC083_MetaG_FD_184431 | JGI IMG/M metagenome (GOLD analysis project Ga0208040, IMG submission 184431) | Active sludge microbial communities of municipal wastewater-treating anaerobic digesters from USA - AD_UKC083_MetaG (SPAdes) (version 2) | ecosystem: Engineered > Bioreactor > Anaerobic >...
TGGATCACAGGGGAATGCTCAAAATGATAACAAATTTTCAAGTCGGTAACTCGTGTAATTGACATCTTTATTAAACGATATCTATATGTTAAATGATGTTAAATAATTCTATTCCGGACAGTAGTGAAAAACAACAATAAGTTAAGAAGGGGATGTTCAAAAAGGTAGGGTTGGGAATGAACCGGGGTCCTTATCTTTTCTTGCCTTTGGTTTTTCGTAATTTTTCAATAGGTTACGCATCGCTTCTTCAAGAATGTTATTAAGAGGGCGGTCGAGGTCAATGGCAAGCTTTTTAAAGTTTTTCAATAACTCGGCATCGACTTGATTGGTAAATATTTTCTTTTTCATATTTATATAAATAATTCATGTGAATGAATATGTCAAGGCAAGAATAGGGGATCGATGGTATTGTAAATATATATTGATATATTTTATTGCGAGCGGATGATGACGGTTTCCCGAATCAAGCATGATTACGACAATAAACTTGAGAAATTGTTAAAGATGTCTTACAGCATTCTGCGTTAAAAATCTGGTGCTGAATTAATCGTGTGTAATCTTAAGATCACTATGAAGCCAATGAGAGCAAATGTCACGATTTGATAAAAATATAATCGAGCTTCTGCGGGTCGATCATCCCGATCTTTCCGCCTGGACAATCATTTGTGCCAACGAGAGAGCTGTTGATCCGCTACAATATCTTATTCACAGCGGGTTGGGTGGAATTCTTCCCAGAGTTGAAAGTCTGGATTCTTACCTGACCGGAAAAAACACCGAAAGGTTGAATCTTCAACCGGTTCCCGCTGATGAGCAGTTGCTTTATTTTATTCAGTTCATTGCCGAAAGATTTCCGGATGATTCATACGCCGCCCGCCGCGCGGCACATCTTCTGCCGTTGATGACTAAACTTGCCCAGTATAATATCAGCAGGGAGACGATTTTCGGGTCAGAGCGGTTTACTGAAGACGAATGGAATAAACTGGAAGAATATCTGGAGACCGCGCAGGCTTTTCGTGTCTGGCTTTCCAAGCTGAATTTCTTCATGCCGGAACTGGAAACGGCGGCGCTGGAAGCAATCAGTCCCGGTGAGAAAGATGTATTTATCGGACTTCCCGAAATTACGCCGGTTACCGGGCGCTTTTACCACAAGATTCGAAAAGACAGATTATTCATCGATCAGCCGCTTTTCGGCGCTGATTTGTCCGGACCGGAAGAACTGCCGTTTGATTCGGCCAAAAATCTTGTCTTAGCCTACGGCGGCACTGTATTCTCATCGGATGGCGCGGGTATCGGTCTGGTTTCACTGCAAGGGCTCCATTCCTTGGTTGATCTGGTGACGCTGGAGGTATCCAATTTTCTGAAAGAGAGATCCGGCGACGAGCAGTTGATGATCTTCCTGCTTGATGAATCACTCACGCCCATGCTCTGGAATAGATCGCTGAGGTTCTATGGTAATGCCGTCAATCTGGCGGTCTGGCTGCCTTTTTCAACAACGGCGGCCGGCAAAAGGCTGTTGGCTGCAATAGAAAAAGCGGAGATTTCCGGCGTAATGCCGGATTTCAAGAAATTTGCCACGGAATGTGCCGTGGAATTATCCAGGAACAGAGATTATTACGTTCGTGAGGAATGTGAGGCGCTGGAGGTGGCTATCTCTTTTTCCACCCTGCTGGATGCCTGGAAGGAAAGGTTGGGAAGCCACATGGCCGGGGCCGCGAAAATGCTCATCGAAACGAAAAAATTCCGCGTTACGGGCAGCCGGTCGGCGCCGGTGCAGGTTGTCGGTTTCGGTCATGTTTCGGGAGAACCCTTCAGCAGGGGGTTGATTCTTTCTCTGGACAGCGGCATTATGCCATCGCAGCCTTTTGAAGGCCCCTTTATCAATCCCGTTCATGTTCCGCAATTGCGCAAAAGCGTCTTCGAATATGAAGATTTGATTTTCCGGCAGATTCTGGCGCAGGGTGAAAGAATCAAAATAGTCGGGGTGGAAGATGCCATCAGGGAAAGAACGCCAGGCTACTACATGAGCCTTCTGGCGCAGGAATTCGGGAAAACCGTTACGGCCATGCCATTTCAGGAAGTGCGGCCATCAGGAACGTCCGAAGAGACTGCCGTGATCACAATGGATGAGAATCTGAGAAACAAGTTGAAGGATTTTCACTATTCGTTTTCAAGTCTGACCAAAATTCTTGCCTGTCCGTTTCTGTTTTACCATCAGTATATCCTTCGCATCAAACCTCCCGCGTTCATGGACGATGACGAAAAAATAAACATGAGAATGGGGGATTTTGTTCATCAGTTCCTGCAAAAGCTTTCAGACGGTGCCAAAGACGGGTTCGATGACTGGGAGACACTCTTCGATGATCTATGGCTCAGTGATGAAAACGCCGAATTGCGGGACATGGAAGGGATTAATATCTACATGCTCAACGCGAAAATCTTCCTGCGGGAGATATACGATGATGAAAAAACATCCGGTGAGCGTTTGATTTTTGCCGATAATGCCCTCGCCTGTGAGAAAATATTTACCGGGATGATTGCCGGAACGTATAAGATCACCGGGCGTTCGGATAGATTGGCCGATATCGATGGTAAAACGGAAGTCATTGATTTCAAATATTCCAAAAAGCAGGACAAGTACAAGCTTTCCGACAAAACAAGTGTGCTGGGACGATTTAATGAAAAGGGTGTTTTGCACCCCGCGGCACAGCTCATCATCTACCAGCATTTCAACAAAGGGGTTCAGGGCGCGCGCTTTTATTTTCTGAAGGAACCGGCAAGGGATCGGCAAATCAAACTGGCGGCTGAAGAAAGCGCTCAGGCGGAAGCATTGATGCTGGCCATCAAGGAAAGGCTGGACGCAATCATCGGCGGTAGCGAACTTGCTCCAAGTCATGATTGTGATGAATGTGAATGCTGTCAGTTTCAGGCCTTATGCGGCAGGGAAGATTTTTATAAGGCACGGAGGAATGACTGATGGAAAGCGTTCTGCTCAAAGCCTCGGCCGGCTCGGGTAAAACAACACAACTCACGAAAGAGGTGTTCGAAAGAATCCTGGAAGGCGGGAAATTCATAACCGCGCTGACCTTTACCCGCGCCGCCACAATCGAAATGCGATCACGGATTATGGAAAAGATAGCCGAACAGAAGGACATGCCTCTTTTGGAGCGTCTTCGGCTGATTATGGAGGCGGGACGCGTCGGCTATTCGACCATCGATTCGTTTTTCTACCGTCTTTACGCGGCAGCGGGTTTCGCGCCGAAACTGGCGGATGAGAAAGCGCAGGTTGAACTGTTGCGTGAGATAGAAGTTCTTTTCCGTGACAATGTCATTCAGAAGGGCAAAGCGGATAAAATCATTATAGCGGCCAGAATCCTGAAAAAAGAAATTGACCGTCTCTGGGAACCGCTGGCGCAGGAATCCATCATGGAACGCTGTTTGATGGACAAAGAAAGGCTCAAAGACCTCGATGAACTGATGAAGGAGAATGCCGTGTTACTCAGCACGCTCAAATCCATCAGCGACAGGGCTCATGTGTATGCTGAACAGGTGTCCCCAAATGTTAACAATCGGGTTATTCAATATTTAGCGGATTACGAAACTTTCATGTCCAAAACCGTCGCGAGTCATTCAGATTTGGAAAATTACAAAAGTCTGGGCAAGAACATCGTGTGGAGCAATAAACCTTACGCGGAGCTGAACAAAATATTTTGCGATTACCGGCAAACGGCCGAACGGCTGGCCATCAACAAGGCACTGCTGCGCGAATTGGCTGTCGCTGCTCTTTGTGAATTATATCTGGAAGCGGCTGATGACGTGAAAAAAAGAAAGGGAATGATATTTTTCCAGGATGTGCGACGGGAGCTGCTTGCGCTGGACGGCGTGACATCCAGGGAACGTCCCAGGCTCATGGGCAATTATTTTTCACTGGGGCTTGACCGCACGGAGCATCTGCTGATTGACGAATTTCAGGATACATCCAAAGGCGACATTCAAATCCTTCTTCCGCTGATTGACGAGATTTTGTCCGGCCGGGGTGAACGCGGGGAAAGGTCTTTTTTTGCCGTGGGCGACTGGAAGCAGATGATCTACGGCTGGCGCGGCGCGGATCGCGAGGCGCTGGAAGAGTCCATCGGTGACTACATTACCGGCAAGATCATCACGGAAAGCTCCCTTGAAAACAACTATCGCAGCACGCCGCTGCTGATTTCTTTTTTCAATGAACTGGTAGGTCATCTTTTTGAAGGAAAGGAAAAAACCGAAACACAGAAACCTCCGGAAAAACCGGTGTTGTTTGATGGTGTGACGGAGGTGAATTGCGTTGAACTGACCAAAGAGGGTAATTCACAGGAAGCGCTTTACACCGCCATGGTTGAATATTTGCAGAAGAAAAAGGCAGAGTATAAATGTCCCTGGGGTGACATGGCGGTGCTGGCGTTGACCAACAACCATGTTCAGAAAATAGAAGCCGAGCTTATAAAAAAAGATATCAACGTGGCTACGGTCAAGGGAAGACAGATTCTTTCCACCGAAGACGGTGTGGCAGTCATGCTTTTTATCGCCGGAGTCTTGGGCGGTGAGGATGAAACCAAATTCATCGCGCAGGCGGCCGTCTCACCGTTATGGAAAGATAAGTTCGTTGACATTGAGACCATCCGTGAAGATTTTGCCAAGAAGTATCCCCGGCCCTTCGGATTAATGGCTGTCAGCAGTGTCATAGAACTTCTGCGAGGGAAATGCTCCGCGACCATACTCGATATCTGGCAGGATGAAGCGCAGCTGTTCTTCAGTGAAGGCGGCGCGGATGTGGATGATTTTCTGATGCGAATGTTCAACACCCGTTTCAATGTAAAGGTCCCGGAAGCGGAACACAGTGACCATATCAAGGTTGATACAATTCATGGAACAAAAGGATTACAGTTCAGACACGTTTTTGTTTTCTGGAATGAGGATGAAAAAGCGTCGCCATTCTATCTGGAATCGGAAAAATGTCATGTTCAGTTTTCCGGCAGGGAAATTGATTTTCTGAACGCAAGTGAATCGGCCATTGCCGGAGAAATCATCGCCGGTCATGAAATAAATATGGCTCGACTGCGTCGGGAGAAGGCTAATGTGTTCTACGTGGCCGCCACAAGAGCCGTACAAACACTGACGGTATTTCTGCCGAAAAATAAGGAAGAAAAGTATAAGCCGGTCCATCAGGCTGTGCTGGCAACCTTTTCGCGTTTCGCGCCGGAAGGCGGCAAACAAGAAATCTGTTCTTCTGCCGGTAAAAAACCCCAACCGGAACGGACAACCAGACTTGACGTGCCCGTCAGGAATAATGACGAGCCGGAAAAATACGGTGAAATTGATCCGCTGTTGGTATCCGCCAATATCAAGGCCGGTATCCTGAGAGGTGACCGTCTGCATCGCTGGCTGGCGCAGTTTATTGATCAAGATGCTCCTCCGCCTGCCGGAGAGTTGAACAGGGAAGAATACGAAACGGCGCTTCGTTTCGTTAAAAGAGAGGATGTCGCCGCCGTCATGTTCCGTCCGGGCAAAATCTATATCGAGCAGCAGATATCAGATAAAGAAAGTTTCGGCATTGTGGACAGGATGATTGTGGCGGATGATCTCATCACCGTCATTGATTATAAATCCGGTTCCATGAGGGGACTCCGTTACAAATATGAAGAACAGCTCAGGCGATATACTAAAATTATGAAGACGCTCTACCCGGAAAAGAAGGTTGACTATTATATTCTGTCTATAGATACATAATCGGTTATCTGTGACGTTTCAATAAGAAGAATAACCGGCCGGCATGAAGCAGTGATGCTTTACCGGCCGGTCGCGCGAACGTTTTTACTTTCGTTCTTTCAATAAATCGCGTATTTCACCCAGTAATTTTTCCTGAGCGGATGGTTCTGCCGGAGCCTCTTCCTCTTTGCGTTTGAGTGCGTTAATGGCTTTCACGACCATGAAAATCGCCAGGGCAATGATAATAAAATCCACAATCGTCTGAACAAACTTGCCATAGCTGATAACGACGGCCGGAGCCTCTCCCACCGCTTCTTTCACGGTATAAGCCAGCTTTGAGAAATCGACGCCGCCCAGCATGACACCGATGGGAGGCATAATGACATCAGCAACAAAAGATGAAACAATCTTTCCAAAAGCGCCGCCAATGACAATGCCGACGGCCATATCGACAACATTTCCTTTGACTGCAAATTCCTTGAATTCTTTCATCATACTCATAAGAACAGCCTCCTCGTTGCTTTAAGATTAAAGACAGTACTATTTGACGGCGTCTTTCAGACCCTTCCCGGCTTTAAATACGGGTACCTTCTTGGCGGCTATTTTGATTTCCTTGCCCGTCTGGGGGTTTCTGCCCACGCGGGCTTTTCTTTTCTTGACATCAAAAGTTCCAAAACCCACCAGTGTTACGGCATTGCCTTTTTTGAGTGATTTCTGAATGGCTGCCAGCGTTGCGTCGACTGCCTCCGCTGCTTCTTTCTTGCTGCATGTGACTTTTGCTACTTCTTCGATTAAATCAGCTTTGTTCATTGATTGCCTCCTAGTTTGATTTTAAAACATTTCGGATAATATACATTTTAGTTTTCAGTAAATCAATATGAAACGTGCCGGGAAGTAAATATTTTCCGGGATACGCAAAAAGTGCAGGGCTGCCGGCAAGAAAATTACCGGCTAAGAGTACTTGAATACGTGCCGGATTGTTGATAAAAGAAGCCGGACTTTTTTAATCGAGCGTAAAATAGGGCTGATGATGAAATGGACAGGTAAAAAAGTTGGCATTGCGCTGGGCGGCGGCGGTGTCCGCGGCTTTTCCCATATCGGTGTTCTTAAGGTTCTGGAAGAGGAGGGCATCGGAATTGATCTGATTGTGGGAACCAGCGCGGGCGCATTGATCGGCGGCGCCTATGCCTCCGGCCAGTCGCCCAAAGATATTCAGGCGAAAATCGATACTTACCTTCAGAGTCCCGAATTTGATGATTCCAAAATAAAATCCGTCGGGCTGACTTTTACGGCGGAGGAAAACGGGTTTTTCAAAAAGGCGCGGACCTTTGTCATGAATCGTTTGTTGTTTGTTCAGGCCTTTTTCAAACCTTCCATCCTTCCTTCTCATGATTTTCAATCACTGATCAACTTTTTCCTGCCCGATATTGATATTCAAAAGACGCGGATTCCTTTCCACGTTGTGACTACGGATTTGATTACGGGTAAAAAAATAGTTTTCTCGGAAGGATCATTGCGCACGGCGGTTCTGGCCAGTTGTGCGGTTCCGGGTGCCGTGACGCCGGTTCGTCACGGCGAATGGCTGCTGGCCGACGGCGGCATTACCAGTCTGGTGCCGGTACACGCCGCGCGGGACGCCGGGGCGGACATGGTCATCGCCGTCATAGTGGATCGTGATTTACAGACGAATGTAAGCATCGAGACGGCCAAGGATGTTGTATTTCGGGCGGGTGAAATCACCACCAACGCTCTGGAGGAATCGGAGCTTTCCGGCGCAGATGTTGTCATCAGACCCGCGGTTGGCGCTCTACACTGGATGGATTTCAGACGGGCGATAGACCTGGTCAAGGCGGGAGAAGACGCCGCCCGCGAATCGCTGGCAAAAATCAACGCCGAGCTTCCTTTCTACCGGCGGATGACCCGCTTTGCAGCACGGCTTTTCAAAAAATAAGGCAGAACGGATTGTTCGGCCATAGTGACCTTTAGGTTAGAACAATCCCTGCATTAGTATCTGTAGGGCACGATCCCCGATCGCACCTCAAATAATGTCAAATCAGAATAAATTAAACTCCTGTTTTTCTTGCTGGTTCAATCGTCATCCGATTGAACCAGCTTTTTTAATCGCACGTTAAATAAATAGTTCGATCAAAAAGATTGAACTAGCACACATTGAACCAGCACAGCACTATTTCGTTAATGTTATGAAGCAGTTCGATTGAATAATGCGTTGACTTCGCTGCGAGAATTGCCTATATTGATAACCAATGGAGCAACAAGTTAATGGATAAAAAAGAAATTATCGAAATCATTCAAAAGAGAAAACCTGAGTTGACAATGCGCTATGGTGTCAGTCGGCTTGGCCTGTTTGGTTCGTATGTTAAAAATCAGCAGCGAAAGAAGAGCGATGTTGATATTCTTGTTCAGTTCAGTCGTGATATTGATCTTTTCGATTTTATTGATTTGCGTGAATACCTTGAAAATCAGCTCAATACTAAAGTCGATCTGGTCATGGAATCCGCTCTCAAACCCAACCTCGGAAAACGAATTCTCGCAGAGGTTGAGTATGTATAAAAACAGAGATGTGTTTGATTATATCAACGATATATTAACAGCCATTTCTGATATTGAATCTTTCACCCGCGGCATGTCTTTTGAAACGTTTGAAAAAGACAAGAAAACGATCAACGCAGTCATCCGTAGTCTTGAAGTTCTCGGAGAAGCGACTAAACGGATACCGAAACCATTGCGGCAACAAAATCCCGACATCCCCTGGAATCAAATGGCCGGTATGCGCGATATTCTGATTCATGATTATATGGGTGTTGATCTCAAAACGGTCTGGAAAGTAACGCAAGAACGTCTATCAGTTCTGAAACCCATGCTGGAAAAACTTGGAAATATTGAGGACGGTTCAATTTGATCAACTGATCACATATAAAACTTGCTCAACCACTAATGCGGCGATTGGTTTGATCATCAATCGCCAGTTTTTTTGATTTAATTCACAGGGATTGTCCCCCGAAAAATCTGACAAGCGGCTGGATGGATTTCAGACGGGCGATAGACCTGGTCAAGGCGGGAGAAGACGCCGCCCGCGAATCGCTGGCAAAAATCAACGCCGAGCTTCCTTTCTACCGGCGGATGACCCGCTTTGCCAAACGGGTTTTCAGAAAATGAGTGACAGAAGAAGATTTACGATTTGATTTGGGCAACAGGCCGTTGCATTTTGAATCGTAAAAGTTTTACAATATTCAAGGTAAAAAATATGCATACTACAGACGGGGTATATCTGTTAAGTATTTGATACTAAATATTATTATATCGAAGACATTTAGTTCTTGATTTCTGTTTTTGTTTGGTATAGAACCGCGCCAACTAAATATTAGGACTCCTTGCCCGTCCTAAGCGGGCTTTAGAGCCGAAAGGAGAAAACATTGCAAAGATACGAAGTTGTGGCTATCGTTCTGGCCGATTTGAATGAGGACGAAATCACCGCGTTGATCGAACGCATCCAGACCATCATCACCGAACGCAAAGGTGTCATTGCCAAGGTTGACAAGTGGGGCAAACGGCATCTCGCCTATGAAATCAAAAAGCAGAGAGACGGATATTATTTTCTGATTGATTTTGCCGGTGACGGCGCCATCGTTACTGAAATTGAAAGAAACTGCAAAATTGACGACCGCGTCATTAAATTCATGACCGTGAAGAAAGAGGGTGCCACCACCGCCGAAGGTATCGAGCAGGAAGCCGCAGCCGCGGAAGCCAAACGCGCTCAGGCGAAGGTGGAGGCTGAAGCCGCAGCCGCAGAAGGCAGATCTGTGGGTCCGATAGAAAGGGCGCCGCGGGAAGGAAGGCCTTACACCAGGAAAAATTATCACAAAGAAGAAAATACGACGAAAGGGGAATAAACAATGGCCATGGAAACACAAAGTTCGGAAAGACAAAGCAGATATCCCCAGAAAAAGTTTTTTCACAGAAAGAAATTTTGCCGGTTCTGCTCGGATTCCAATATTAAAATAGATTATAAAAATACCGCGATTCTCAATAATTTTGTCACCGAACGTGGTAAAATTATGCCGCGCAGGATAACCGGAAATTGCGCTGCTCATCAGCGCGAACTGGCTTTGGCCATCAAAAGAGCCCGACAGATTGCGATCATGCCGTATGTTACGGCCGACGGCAGATAAATCTCCCGTTTCGCAACGTCAAAAAGACCGGCGGAGCATTTGAGTTCCGGTGAAAAATTTTTTATACCAGTTACAGTGGTTTGAAAGTCAATCAAACGTAAGTTCCTGATCAGGTAACGCCATATTCCCGGCGTTACCTGCCTTTTTATTGTGAGACGCAAATTTCAAAAACGAAGTGTGTCGGAATTTTTAAGTCGAACAATCCCGCATAGCGGAGGGTATAATCCCCCGCAGCTTGCTGCGGAATCAGGGTCCAGGGCTTCCTTGGGGTTCATACCCGTGATTAAATGTCATTTTTTTGCACAGGGTATTCAATGGTGAGCAATTTATCCCCTTCGAAAAAAATCATGGTCGGTACCGGTGATAACCGTTTTATCCGATTGCTGCCGGTTGCTTTTTTATTTGTCTTTTCGACTGTCTTTGTGCCTTTAGCCGGTCCGGCTTTTCTTTTTCTCCTACCGATGATTTTATTTATGAACGGTATTTTAAATGGCATTTTGAAAACAGCGGTCGTTTTCCTGATTTCGTTTACTCTGCTTTTGCTGGTCGCGATTCTGATGAAGTTTGATCTTCCCGCGGTTTCCGTTTTTACCGTGGGCATGTCCGGAATAATGATGGCGCAAATAGCCGGCAATAATTATTCCGTCGAAAAAACAATTATTTATCCATCCCTTTTTATTATCGGGGCAGTCAGTTTTTATTTTATTTACGACGCCGTGGCACTCGCGGTCAGTCCCTGGCAGCTTGTGAAAAATTACATAACGTTTGCGGTTGAAGAAAATGTCAATCTATACAGCCAGTTGCCCTTGAAGGCGGAAGATATCAATTTTATAAAGAACAATAAGCAGACCATCATTAAAGGATTTATTCATATTTTTCCGTCTCTCGTAGTGATATTCTCCATCGTGACAATATGGATAAATCTACTCATGGGCAAAAGTTATTTGAACAGGGCAGGGGTGAGTTATCCGGCATTAATGTCATTGGCCGGCTGGAAAATACCGGAAAAGATGATCTGGATCTTTATCGCGTCCGGCGCCTCATTGTTTATTCCGGAAAGCAGCATCAATTTTTTCAGTTTTAATGTATTTCTGGTTGTGTGTTTTTTATACCTGCTTCAGGGACTGGCTATTGTCAGCTTCCTGTTTCAGATAAAAAATGTCCCTGCTTTTTTCCGTTATTTTTTTTATTTTTTAATTGCAGTCCAACAAATTCTTATGATACCAGTAATAACAATCGGACTATTTGACATGTGGTTTGATTTCCGGAAACTTTTGCAGAAAAATCAGACAGTAAACTAATGGATGAGTCATCATTTTAAATAAACGGAGGATTTATGAAAGTAATTCTTAAACAAAGCGTGCCTTCTCTGGGCAAGGCGGGTAGTATCGTCAAGGTCAACGATGGCTACGGCCGTAATTTTCTGATTCCAAAAGGATTGGCCATCGAAGCTGACGAAAAAAATGTCAAGCTTTTTGAGCATGAAAAAAATAACATACTGAAGAAGGCGGCCAAGGAACACAAAATTGCACAGGACCTCGCCGATGTGTTGTCCCGCGAAACCATAACGATTACCCGGAAAGTCGGCGATCAGGATAAGTTGTTCGGTTCGGTCAGCACCAAGGACATTGAAGCCGCGCTGAAGGAAAAAGGATATGACATCAGCCGGAAGATGATTGTCCACGAACAAGGCGAGCACATTAAAGAACTCGGTGAATATAAAGTCAAAATTAAACTGGCCCACGATGTGGAATCGCACATTACCTTAAAAGTTGTCGGCGAGTCATAATGCGAGAAAAGGATCCTTCGTTATATAAACTTCCACCTCAAAACCTAGAAGCGGAGCAGTCTGTCCTGGGCAGTATTCTGCTGGAGAACAGTGCCCTGAACAACGTGCAGGAAATTTTATCCGACGGTGATTTTTACAGCGAAGCGCATAAAAAAATATACAAGACCATCACCGACCTTTCAGAAAAAAACGAACCGGTCGATCTCATTACACTAAGCAACGCCCTGCGGGATAAAAACATGCTGGATTCCGTCGGCGGCGCGTCCTACCTGGCTTCTCTGGTGGATAACGTGCCCTCGGCGGCCAACGCGGCGAACTATTCGAAAATCGTGAAGGAAAAAGCGATTCTCCGCGGTTTAATCACGACAGCAACGGAAATCATTGACAGTTGTTACGAACCGAATTCGGACGTTGATAATATTCTGGATAGCGCCGAACATCATATTTTTGAAATTTCTGAAAACAAGGTGCGGCAGGACTTTTCACCGATCAAGGATGTTGTCAAGGAAAGTTTTAAATCCATCGAAGGTCTTTATGCGAGCAAGGAACTCATTACCGGCGTGCCGACCGGTTTTGACAGGCTCGATGATTTAACGGCCGGTTTGCAGAAATCGGAACTGATTATAATTGCCGGTCGTCCCAGCATGGGCAAAACGGCGTTCGCCCTGAATATTGCTCTCAACGCTGCCATGAACGCCCAGGTGCCCGCCGCCATATTTTCTCTGGAAATGTCCAAAGAACAGCTTGCTTTTCGTCTGCTTTCTTCCAAAGCCCGGGTGGACTCCCAGCGCCTTAGAAAAGGTTTCCTGGGAGAAACAGACTGGCCGAAGTTGACGACTGCCGCCGGTCTCCTCTCGGAAACACCCCTTTATATTGATGATACGGCAGCCATTACCGTTATGGAAATGAAGGCCAAGTCGCGACGCTTGAAGGCGGATAAGGGGCTGGGATTGATTGTGGTGGATTATATCCAACTGATGAAGTCCAGTTACGCTCACGATTCGCGCGAAAGGGAAATATCGGACATCAGCCGCTCACTGAAGGCGCTGGCCAAGGAACTGAAGGTTCCGGTGGTCGCTCTTTCGCAGCTGAATCGTCAGGTGGAAAGTCGCACCAACCGGCGTCCGCAGATGGCGGACTTGAGGGAATCCGGCGCCATCGAACAGGATGCCGATGTCATCGCTTTTATATATCGTGATGAAGTCTATAATAAATCAGAAGACAATCCGGATAAGGGGGTCGCGGAAATCATTATTGCCAAACAGAGAAACGGCCCCACGGACACCGTGAAGCTTGCCTTTGTGGACAAGTACACAAGCTTTGAAAACCTGTCGCGTGTTGATGTCCCGGAATGACAGCAATAAAGGGTTTTTAACGTGGTTTTTTGTGGCATCTTTTTATCTTGCATCACCATTTGCCCAATCAATTCATGATCAAGAATCTTTCAGCAGGTGACTATGTTCGACAAGATCAATATTCGTATCCTCAAACAGGTATGGATACTTTGTATTCTTTTACTTATCGTTACGACAGTCGTTTTCTGGCAGGTGCACCGGCATGAATTTGTTTATTTCGATGACGGCGTTTATGTAACGCAGAATCCTCATATCCAGTCCGGGATATGCCTCAAAGGCATTCTTTGGGCCTTCAGCACGACCTATGCCGAATTCTGGCATCCTCTCACGTGGTTGTCTCTGATGTTGGATTATCAGATTTATGGTCTCAACGCCGGCGGGTATCATGTAACCAATCTTATCCTGCATGCGCTGAGTGTCCTGTTGTTATTCCTGCTTTTCCATCGCATGACCGGCGCTGTCTGGAAAAGCGCTTTTGTTGCCGCAGTGTTTGCCATTCATCCCCTGCGGGTGGAATCGGTTGCCTGGGTTGCCGAACGCAAGGATGTCCTGAGCGCTTTTTTCTGGATGATGACTTTACGCGTTTATGTCTATTACTGTGAAAAACCGGTTTTCAAAAGGTATCTGCTGGTGATGGCGTGTTTTGCCTGTGGTCTGATGAGCAAGTCCATCGTTGTGACTCTGCCCGTGGTCATGATGCTGATGGATTACTGGCCACTGAACCGGATGCAATCCCATGACCGGAAAAATTCAGGTGCACAAAAGAAAAACAAGTTGCCGTTATGGTCATTGAAAGAGAAAATCCCTTTTTTCATTTTATCAGTGGTATTTTCCGTGTTAACGATCTACGCTCAGCACGGCAAGTCTGATATTCATCCTTTGGTTTCCAGACTGGCCAACGCGCCCGTTTCTTTTGTTCGGTATCTGGGAAGGATATTATGGCCTCATGACATGGCGCTGATCTATACCTTTCCGGAACATCTTTCTCTATGGCAGGTGGGGGGAGCAACGCTGTTGATCGTCCTGATGAGCGCGGCAGTCATTTACCGGGTAAAGCGCCTGCCGTTTCTTTTCGTGGGATGGTTCTGGTATGCGGTCAGTATTCTGCCGGTTATCGGCATCATTACAATCGGAGATCCGATGGCCGACCGTTATATTTATCTGCCGTCCATCGGGATTTCCATCATGGCGGCCTGGGGGATACCGTTTTTATACGACCATTTGAGTCTGCGCAAAATAATTTTATTTCCGGCAGCCGTCATCTTTCTCCTGGTACTTTCGGTGCTCGCTTGGAAACAATGCGGCTACTGGAAAAACAACACCGCTCTCTCGCATCACGCTTTTGAAGTAACGGGGAATAACGCGATGCTGATCATGATGCATAACAATCTTGCTACTTCCCTGGTTCAAGAAGGCAGAATACCCGAGGCTATTGAACATTATGACGAGGCCATCCGCCTCCAGCCGGATTACGCCTATGCCTATAACAAGAGGGGAAATCTTTATGGGAAGATAGGAGAATATCAACAGGCCATCAATGATTACACGGAAGCCATCCGTCTGCAGCCGGATTACGCCTTAGCCTACAACAACCGAGGCAATACCTACGTGGGACTGGAGCAGTACCGGCTGGCCATTGAAGATTATAATGCAGCCATTCGCCTGAAGCCCGATTATGCCTATGCCTTCAACAATCGGGGATTTGTTTATTTTAAGATTGGTAAAAACGAGCTGGGTTGCCGTGATGTGCAAAGAGCATGCGAATTAGGGGAATGTAAAAGACTGATCCTTGCTCAAAACGAAGGACTGTGTCATTAGTTAAACGATAGAATTTCAAATTGATTGTGTGCCCGTTGTGCCGATGAAGTCAAATGGGGGAACGCGATGCTGAAGGTACAGGAAACCGGTTCGATAACCCTTTTTTATATGGGAAGGTCCCCGTTGGGATTTCTTCTGTATCCGGTTTATGCGTTTCTGATCGGCGATACACTGATTGATACGGGCACCAACCGCGCCAGCCGGGAATTTCTGTCGGTCTTAAAGAACAGAAAAATTACCCAAATCGTCAACACGCATCATCATGAAGATCATATCGGCAATAACGCCGCTATTCAGGAGATGTTCGGCATACCGGTATATGCACATCCCTCAGCGCTACCCTGTCTGGATAATCCGCGTTTGAACAACCTGCGATTTTACCAGCGCGTGGTCTGGGACCGGCCAAGGCCATCAAAAGGTCAGGCCATCGGTTCCACGGTTCATGCAGGTATTTATCATCTGGAAGTCATCCATGCCCCGGGACACACGGACGATCACATCTGTCTGTATGAACCTGAACAAAAGTGGCTTTTCACCGGAGATCTCTTTTGCGGAACAGCTTTTATCTATCTGAGGCAGGATGAAAATTATCTGCAGATTCTGGATACATTAAAAAAATTGTCTACCCTGGAAACGGATACGCTGTTCTGTAATCTTAAAGGTATGGTAAAAAATGGCCGGGAGGCTCTTCTCAAAAAAATTGCCAGAATGGAACAATTGCGTGATGATGTGCTTCATCTGAAGGAAAAAGGATTGCCGCCGGATGAAATCAGGCAAAAAGTTCTGGGGCAAGAAGGGGCCATGGGTTTTATTACGAGAGGCCATTACTCCAAACAAAACACCATTGACAGTATCCTGTCCGGCAAAAGGCCGGATCAAATAAAATAGGCGTGCCGGATCGGCACGCCTATGGGATTGGTTTGTATTTTTTTACTTCGCTTTGTAAAGTGCTTCAATCTGATCCTGAAGCTGCTTGACCACAACACTGCGTTTCAGCTTCATGGTCTGGGTCAGCGTACCGTTTTCGAGACTGAAAGCTTCGGAAAGAAGCAAGAATTTCTTCGGAATTTCATAACCGCCGAATTTGCCTTTCAGATGCTTTGTGATTTCTTCGGCATACATGTCGATGATATCCTGGCGGGCAACCAGTGTTTTAATATCCTGCGGTAATCCTTTTTGTCTGGCATAATCCAGCAAAACTTCAAAGTCGGGAACGACGATGCAAATATTGTAGGCGCGGTTAATGCCATAGATCAGTGCCTGCTGGACCCAACGAACCAGACAGATTTCTTCTTCCAGCGCGACGGGGAAGACAAATTTCCCGTTCTCCAGTTTATACTGCTCCTTGATGCGTCCGGTAATATACAGAAAACCGTCTTTATCTAAACGTCCTCTGTCACCCGTACGGAAACCTCCGTCCGGTGTCATGGTGGCTTTGGTATCCTCCGGGCGGTTGTGATATCCTTTCATAACATTGGGACCATAAATAATGATTTCACCATCGGTTGCTCCTTCTTCGACAACGGAGGAATCAATAACAATCTTGACTTTATCAATGGCCTTGCCGACACTGCCCAGACGGTAGTCAAACGAAGCATTCATTGTGGCGGCCGGAGACGTTTCCGTGAGCCCGTAGCAATCGTAAATGGGAATGCCGAGATCAAAAAAGAACTGCGCGATTTCCGGATTCATTGCGGCACTGCCGCTCATGGAGCCCATCAGTCTTCCGCCCAAACGTTCTCTGATTTTAGTGAAAACAATCTTGTCTGCGAGTTTGAATTTAAGATTGGTCATCAAACAGGTTTTCCCTTCAGCTGCCAGTTCACGTTTTCTTTTGGCCGATTCGACTCCCATGACAAAGAGCGTTTTCGCCAGACCGCCTTCCTTGTTCATTTTTGTCCATAGACCGTCATAAATACGGTTGAAAACACGGGGGACGGCAACGAGCCACGTGGGTTTGACGGCAACAATATCGTTGACGATGGTGGTGGGGCTTTCCGCCAGGCCCATGGCGCCGCCTTTATGAATGACCGCGAACAACTCGCCGCTTTGACCGTAAGAGTGAGCCCATGGCAAAATCGCAAGGGTCAGGGCGTCTTTCCCGTCATTTTTAAACAGTTCGGGATACATTTTACAGCCGGCCAGAGAGTTACTGGTGAAATTTCCGTGAGAAAGCAAAACACCTTTGGGATTTCCGGTGGTGCCTGATGTATAGATAAGTTCGGCAATGTTGTCCGGGTGAGGACGTTCGGAGGCAACGGGTTGGGCGGATCCTTTCTTTTCCAAAGCGGCCATGGAATTCTCGCCTTGGCCTTCAATGACAAAGATATGCTTCAAGGTCGGGATGTCTTTGGGAAAATCCTTTATTTTTTCGTAAATTTCCGGTTTGGAAACAAACAGCACTTTTATGGCGCTGTCCGTGATGATGTATTTCCAGATCTGTGCCAGTTCCGCTTCATACATCGGAACATAACGGGCCAGACGACCCCATGCGGCAAAGGAACAAACAGCCCATTCCGGACGGTTATTGGCGATGATACCGACGGCGTCATCTTTGCCCACTCCCAGTTGGGCCAGTCCGGCGCGCAGATTATTGATGCGGGTGTCGATTTCCTTATATGTTATCCATTCATAAACGCCGCTTTTGTTTTTCGTACCGAAAAGACGTCTGTCTGCGAATTTTGACGCGCTTTCCTCCCACCAGTCAACAAGATTATCCGGTTTATCGAGGGTAAATGTGTGCTGCATAATATCTCCTTTATTAACCCGAAAGAATTATTTCTCGCGGTCATTGATCTCAAAGCATTGATCAATATTCATGTCATATATCTAAAATATTTTACGGTAAAATTCAATATAAAGTGAGTAAAAAATATTTTTATGTAAATATCTGGAAATCTTGTGTTTCTGATTGACGTTTTCAAAATAAGTCATATAATAAGAAAAAATAACATTTCTTCATTCTACTTGACCCATTGAATATTCTTCCAAAGCGCTTCCCTTCTCCAAGCAGGACGGTTCGGGAATGGTATTTTTTGAGGTTTGTTCCCTTTTTTGGTTTTTTGAGTTTTATTTTAAACAACCAAAAAGGCGGCGTGTAAAGTTCATTATTTTTAATCCATTAATCAAGAAAGGAGAAAATTTATGAGCGTTTACAAAGTGATTGAAATTATCGGGTCCAGTGCCAAATCATGGGATGATGCGGCCAAAAAAGCCGTTGAAACATCCGCCAAAAGTCTGAAAGATTTGAGAGTTGCCGAAGTTAAAGAATTGGATATGAGAGTGGAAAAAGGCAAGGTTGTTGAGTACCGGGCGAAAATCAGAGTGTCCTTCAAGTACACACCGGAATAAGGATAAACAAACGCAGCCCAACAGCATCGGGAAACTATTGCGGCGGTTTTGTTGCCTGCCGCCGCAATAGCAAATGGCGGGATAACTGAAAGCAAACGCTGTTATCCAATATTTGATTGACACCTTTAATACTTCTTTATATATCCACAACACGTGAACTTCCTAAACCATAAGAGTACGAGCGACTGCCCTTGAAAAGGTTCATGCTGATTAAAAAAATAGAGGACAAATGCAGTGAATGTATGCTCTGCGTCCGTGACTGTGTCATGGGCGTGTGGCGTAATGTTGACGGTAAATCAATGCCCGTCCATGTTGAATTGTGCAACGGCTGCAGTCACTGTATCGCTGTTTGCCCCTGTGACGCCATTATTCATAACGGTCTCAACAAAGAAGAAATTTACGATGTTCATGTAAAAAATCTCAGTCCGGATGCATACCGGGATGCCATCGTCAGCAGACGAAGTATCAGACAATTTAAAAAACAACCGGTTCCGCGTGATGTTATTGAGAAAATACTGGATGTGGCGCGTTACGCGCCGACTGCCAGAAACCAGCAGGAAACCGGTTACATTGTGATTACCAACCAGCGCCTGATTGAAGAAACCGCTCAAGGTTTGTTTCGTCTGGGCAGTTCTTTCTATGACAAAACAAAAAAAGGCGTGGGACGTTTACTGGTCAGGGCAACGGGATTATCCCGGAATCCGTATTTCAATCTGATGGATTACGTTCAGGAGCAGAATGCCGAAAAGGGAAGGGATTTCATTCTGCACAACGCGCCGGTGGTTATTTTGATTCACGGGCCGAAGAGGAAAGCCTTCATGGCCGATGACTGCAATATTGCCGCGACAACCATCATCAATTACGCGCATACCCTGGGCCTTGGTACTTGTTTTGTGGGAATGATGACGCTGCTGCTGCGCTATAGCAGCCGGCTGAGAAAAAAGTTTGGCGTGCCCGGTAACAGAAGGGTCTATGTCACTCTGGTTATGGGATACCCGGCTTATGGTTATCGCCATACTGTTTCCAGAAAAACACCGGTCATTAAATGGTTATCATAATATCCTGTTGATGATTTAAGGAGGTCATATGAAGAAGTTGACACTGGCGTTCCTCGCATTATTATGCTGGACGTTCGGAATGGCAGCGACTGCCGGTGCGGCCGGAAACTGGACGCTGATCAAAAACAGCGACGGCATTAAAACGTATGAACGCACCGAGCCGGCGACTGATCTTAAAGAATTTATAGCCGTCACGACGATCGATGCCAGAATGGAGGTCATCGGCGAAGTGCTTCGAGATGTTGCCGAATATCCACACTGGATTTCCGATTGCGTCGAAGCAGAGCTGAAGAAAAAATATGACCGCAATACCTTCGTCCTGTATTTGATATTGAATCCTCCATTGATTGAAAAACGGGATATCATCCTGAAAGATGAGACCATCTATGATTATGAAAACGGCAATGCCGTCATTAAATTCTTTACCACCGATGACGTGAGAGTCCCTCTGAAGAAGAATCACACAAGAGTAACCACGATGAACGGATTGTATAAAATGGAATATATGGGAAGAAACAAAACAAAATTCATCTATCAACTCAAGGTCGATCCTTCCGGCAGCATTCCCAAAAGGCTTGCTTATTCCGTCATGAAAAAATATCCGCACGATACATTGAGAAAATTGAAAAAAATAGTTGTGAATAAGAAATACAGCGATATGGCCAGGGGGTCCGTTGAAGAGCATGAAATTGACAGGCGTGCTTCGGATGAAAATGTCGTAAAAAAAATATTCAGCAGGAATATGTTAAGGGTGGTGGAGAATAAACCGGCGTTGGAGTCCATCATTGATGCCGAAAAAGAAAACATGACAAATATCGCTGCATCCGGAGGCGCTTATGAGAATGTGCACAAGGCAGCCCGGGAAGTTTTTAATAAATACATAGAGAAAATTGTCACGGATAGAAAAAAGATCGAGGGTCTGAAAAAAAATAAAAAGATGACCGACGAGATTACGGATCTGATCATGACGTACTGCGAAGCAAGTGATAAAACGATTGATAGGATTGTGGCGCACTACAACCGGTAGGCAGAATTCACTCAATTATCAATGTTTACAATATTTCAGCAGGTGGTCTTTACAAGTTGTGATGGCGTTATTATATTTTGAAAACGTATGAAAGTTTTATGAGGCGGTAAAAATGACTTACGTAAAAATCAGATTTGGCAGCAGTTTTGAAGACGAATTCCAGAAGGTTGTTGATGAGGTATTTCATCTGGTAACACCGGCCTTCCGGAATTACGAGTGCATTTGGCGTCCCAATGTCGATGTGTATGAATCCGTGGATGAAATTATTGTCCTGGCGGATATGGCCGGACTCAATAAAGAAGAACTGCATATCGAAGTGGACCGTAAAAAAGTAAAAATCGCCGGTATCCGTAAAGTGATTCAAATTTTGGAAAACGCCCATTACTGTCAGGCGGAAATTCCGCACGGTTATTTTGAAAGACAGGTGGTTCTGCCTGCCGCAGTGGAAGCGCAGTCGGCGACTGCGACTTATGCGGATGGTATCTTAATGATCAGGATGAATAAATTACCGTTTACGAAAACGCATCGGGTTGCCATTAACACAACAAAATAGCGGATGGATACTGAGACTATCATGGAGGTCGAGCATGACGGAAGAAAACGTCCCCCAACAAAATAAGAATACATTCAATATACCGGAAGTCATTCCCATTCTGCCTTTGCGCAATGTGCTGGTGTTTCCTAAAACGATGATTCCGCTGGAAGTGACGGGCAGCGCATCCATGCTGGTAGATGAATCGATGACAGCCGATCGTCTGGTTGGTCTGATCATGGCCAAAAACGAACCGGAGATACCGAATCACTACAAGAAAGAAGATCTTCATCAGGTCGGCACCTGTGCCATTATTATGAAAATGGCCAAGACGATGGACAATCACACACAACTGCTTTTGCAGGGTGTCAGTCGTTTTTCCATCGAAGAAATTGTCGAGGGAAAGCCTTATCAGCAGGCGCGCATCAAAATTATTGAAGAAAACGATTCCAAGGATCTGGAAACAGAAGCGTTGATGTCCAATTTGCTTTCGCTGTTTGATCGAATACTGAAACTTTCCCCTTTTCTGCCGCCCGAGTTCGGGCCGATGGCCAAATCCATTGCGGAAGCGGGAACGCTGGCCGATTTGATTGCGTCCATCATCAACACGCCGGTGGAGGAAAAACAGAAAATACTGGACATTTCTGATGTGAAAAAACGCCTGAAGGAACTGACCCTGATGGTCAATCATCAGATGGAAGTCCTGGAGCTGGGAAATAAGATTCAGACAAAGGTCAAGGATGATATTGATAAAAATCAGCGTGAATATTATCTGCGTCAGCAGATGAAAGCCATCAGGCAGGAACTGGGAGAAGGCGATGAAAATACGGTGGAAACGGATGAGTACCGTAAAAAGATCGAAGAAAAGAATCTCCCGGAAGAAGCCCGAAAAGAGGCTTACAGAGAACTGGAGCGACTGTCACGCATGCATCCATCATCGGCGGAATACACTGTTTCTTCAACGTATCTGGACTGGATGACGGCACTTCCGTGGCATACATCGACCACGGACAATCTCGATATCGCCAAAGCGCGCAAAGTACTGGATGAAGATCATTATGGTCTGGCCAAACCGAAAAAAAGGATTATTGAATATCTGGCTGTGCGCAAATTGAAGCCGGATTCCAAAGGGCCGATTCTTTGCTTTGTCGGGCCTCCCGGTACCGGTAAAACCTCTCTGGGACATTCCATTGCCAGAGCTCTGGGCCGAAAATTTGTGCGCATCTCCCTGGGGGGTGTTCGTGACGAAGCCGAAATCCGCGGCCATCGACGCACCTACATCGGCGCTCTGCCCGGAAGAATTATCCAGGGTTTAAGACGTGCCGAATCCAATAATCCCGTTTTCATGCTGGACGAGATCGACAAGGTCGGAAGCGATTTCCGCGGCGATCCTTCGTCGGCTCTGCTGGAGGTCCTGGATCCGCAGCAGAACAATACATTCTCCGATCATTATCTGGATGTGCCGTTTGACCTTTCCAGCGTCATGTTCATTGCCACGGCAAATATGCTGGACACGATTCCTCCGGCTTTGCTGGACCGGTTGGAGGTCATTGAATTAAACGGCTATACTCAGGAAGAGAAAGTGAAAATTGCCGAGCGCTATTTGATTCCCCGTCAATTAAAGGAAAACGGCTTGACCGATGCGCAATTTAAACTGACATCAAAAGCGATCAATAGAATTATCATCGGATATACGCGTGAAGCGGGTGTGCGTAATCTGGAAAGGGAAATCGCCAACGCCTGCCGCGGTGTCGCCGCCAAAATTGCCGAGAATGTCTTAAAATCAAAAACCCTGACGGAGAAAGATATCGCAACCTATCTCGGAACCGAACGCGTGATGACGGATATCGATGCCCGCATCAGCAAACCGGGTATTGCCATCGGACTGGCCTGGACGCCGGTAGGCGGTGATCTGCTGTTTATCGAAGCCACGGCGATGAAGGGGAAAAAGGGTTTGACCCTCACCGGACAGCTTGGTGATGTCATGAAAGAGTCGGCTGCCGCCGCGCTCAGTTTCATTCGAGCCAATGCCAGGGATTTGGGCGTGAAAGCGGAATTCTTTGACGAGATGGATATTCATATTCATGTTCCGGCGGGAGCCATTCCCAAAGACGGTCCGTCGGCCGGCGTGACGATGCTTACGGCGCTGACCTCGCTGCTCACCAACCGGAAGGTGAAAAAATATCTTGCCATGACCGGTGAAATCACACTGCGCGGTGCCGTGCTGCCGGTCGGCGGCATCAAGGAAAAAGTGCTGGCCGCCTACCGGGCGGGCATCAAAACCATATTGCTGCCGGAATGGAATCAGAAGGACATTGAAGATATTCCCGCCAGTGTTCGCAGGAATATTGCATTTCATTTTGTGAAAGACATGAAGGATGTGGTCAGGCTTGCTCTGGAGCCGGTCAAAGAGAAAAAAATAAAAAAAGCGGTTGTGAAAAAGAAACCGTCTGTCGTCCCGTCGAAAAAACAAAAACGCGTCGTTCGGAAAACCGGACGGTCCTCCCGGCACAGATCAAAATAAAAAGGTTGAGGGGATTAATACGGCGAAAAATCAGAAGGGTATTCGGAATAGTAATGAGAATTTTTCCAGGCTTTCTTATAGCCTTCATTGATTTTATAGACGGCAAACCAGTTTGACAATTTTCTTATTGCCAGGAATGATTTCATCAGTCTCATGTGATACGTGGGAAACGAATAAAGTCTTTTTTTTATAAAATTGTTGGCCGTATAAATTAATTCCGGAGTGGGGCCGTTTAATTGATGCACGATATAAGAGAATCTGTACATGTCCCAATCCGACGGATAGTTTGTGTAAAGAAGACGACTCTCGTTTTTTAATTGATCAAAGAAATCCGTTCCGGGAAGGGGCGTCAGCAGGGAAATCTGAAAGATATCTATGTTGGATTTGACTAAAAATTCCGCAAATCTCTTGTAGTACTCGGGAGATTCGGAATCGCTGCCGATGATAAATGCGCCCAGCACGGCAATGCCGTATTTGTGAAACGTATCAACCACTTTTTTGTAATTACTCACGCCCGTTTTGATATTTACACCTTTTTTGAAATTTAACAGGGCATCGCCGGCAATGGATTCAAACCCGATAAAGACGAATACGCAACCGGCTCGGGCTGCAAGTTTGATCACCTCTTCGTCATCAACAGCGTTAATGGACGTTTGCATGCACCATTTTTTATTCAGGTGCTTATCGATCATGCCCCGGAAAAGTTCTTTCGCGCGCTGATAGGCTTCTTTTCCGTATCCAACCAGATTGTCATCCAGAAAAGTGACATAGTCTCCCTTTATCCCTTCCAGCTCTTTTAAAATATCTTCCGCCCTTCTTTGACGATATTGCTTGCCCAGATATCTGGATACGGAACAAAAATTACAGTTTAAAGGGCAACCTCTTGATGTCTGAATGGTCTGCCAGAAATAATGGGTGTGTAATAAATCACGGCGGGGCATGACATTAAACTTTGACAAATCAACAACGGGGCCTCTGTAGATTGGCGCAAGGGAATTATTTTCGAAATCCTGGATGATGGTTTGCCAGATACCTTCTGCTTCTCCAATGAGAACAGAATCGACAAACTGTAACGCTTCCTCCGGGAGCATGGAAGCATGTATGCCGCCCAGGATAACCTTGATATTTTTCCTTCTGTAAATGCCGGCGATCTCATACGCACGATTAACATTGCTGGTAAAGGCTGTAATGCCCACTAAATCTGCTTCCTCAAATTTGAAATCGTCAAAATTTTCATCCAGAATTTCTACTTGCCAGTCAGAGGGCGTTAATGCCGCCACATAGGCAAGATTCAACGGAGGGTAGGTGGTCGCTCTGTTTAAAAGAAAGCCGCTTTTGCGTCCTACAGGATTTATGAGCAGAAGTTTTTTCATTCCCATCCTATTATCAGGTCAACATGAAGAACACGAGGGATTTTGTACACTATAATTCCATGAAAAGCCAGCATGATATCTTTTATTTTAAAAAGAAAAAATTATGACGAAAAATTTTCGATTCCACCACCTGCACAGTTTCATGGTGCTGTATTTCTTTGACAGACGTGACAATTTTGTGTATATAGATACATAAAATTGGCTTAAGTGTTTAAAACCTTAAAAAATAAATCAGGTGTTTATTTGGATTCAACGCCTCTATACAACAGCCGCATTGTTAACACGTATATCAAGTACATCAAGAAGTGTTATGAGCATATCAACATCCTTGAGCTCCTCGAATATGCGAAGATGGAACAATATGAAGTCGAGGATCAGAATCACTGGTTTACCCAGGAGCAAATCAATCTCTTTCACGAAAAACTGACTGCGATGACCGGAGCATCCAACATTTCGCGTGAAGCCGGCCGTTATGCCGCATCACCGGAATCCATCGGTGTCATGCGACAATATGTTCTGGGCATGATCAATCCCTATCAGGCGTATGAAAGGGCCGGTAAGTTAGTAAGCCAGTTTTCCCGTTCATCGACGTATGAAACAAAAAAAATAAATTCCAAAAAAATTGAAATCGTGGTGACACCGAAAGAGGGTGTTCAGGAGCAACCGTTCCAATGTGAAAACAGAATCGGACAGTTCGAAGCCATATCACTCGGTTTTAACAATAGTTTTCCCAGAATCGATCACACCGAATGCATATTTAAAGGCGGAGAATGCTGCCGCTACGTGATCGAATGGGAAAACAATGTGTCCTATCTTTTAAAGCGAACGAGAAACATCATCGCTGCGATCCTCATCATCATCACCATCATTCTGATGTTTATTTATCCGGTGGACATGAATGTATATTTTATACCGGAGATGATCGCCACTCTTTTAATCATCAATTATTTAATTGACAGGCAGACCCAAAAGGAATTAAAAAACAGCATCAACAATCTCGAACATTCGCGGGATGACCTCATTCAACAAATGGAAATCAACTACAACAACTCGTTGATGGTTCATGAGATCGGCAGCACCATCAACAAATATTTGAGCATTGATGAAATTCTCAATAATGTAACCCAAATACTGGAAAAACGGTTGGGGTATGATCGATGTTTGATTATGTTTGCCAATAAGGAAAGAACACGCCTGGTTTTCAAAGACGGTTTCGGATACGATAGTAAACAGCTCAATATTATCAAGGCAACAGAATTTGATCTCACGAAACCGGAATCAAAAGGTATTTTCATTACCTCATTCAGAGAACAGAAACCCTATTTAATTAATGACATTAACACCATCACCAAAAAGCTGTCCAAAAGAAGCTTGCAATTTGTCAAAGAAATGGGTTCTCAATCATTCATCTGCTGTCCGATTCTTTCGGATAAAAAGTCTGTCGGCATCCTGACGGTTGATAATTTTAAAACAAAGCGCACACTGATTGAAAGCGATCTGCGTCTGCTTATGGGTATTGCTTCTGTCCTGGGTATCAGTATACGCAACGCTGAATTACACGAACAGCGCAATCGTCAGTTGAAATCCATATTGAAAGCGCTGGCGGCAAGCATCGACGCCCGGGATCCCTATACGGCCGGTCATTCAGAAAAAGTAACGGAATACGCCGTCGGGATCTGTAAGGAAATGAACATGCCTTCCGATTTCACTGAAGTCGTGGCGGTTGCCGCTTCCCTGCACGATTACGGGAAAATCGGTATTTCAGATGACTTGCTGAAAAAGAAGGGGGCTTTGACGAATCACGAATATGAGGTTATTAAAACGCATTCAGTCAAAACCCGTCATATTCTTGAAAAGATTGAGTTCCACGGTCAGTACAGTCAGATTCCGCAGATCGCGGAAGCGCACCATGAAAAACTGGATGGCAGTGGTTATCCACATGGATTGAAAGGCAATGAAATTCCCATCGGGGCGAGAATCATTGCCGTCGCTGATTTTTTTGACGCCATTACATCCAAACGTCTCTATCGCGATCCCATTCCGGTTCCGGAAGCGATTGATATGCTGCGTCAGGAAAGTGATGTGCATTTCAGCCGGGATATTGTTGAAGCGTTTATTAATTATTATAACGTTTCGAACAATCTGACGGCTCATGTGTAAAAAAATAAAAATGGAGGATACGCCTATCAAAGCACAAAGTTACTTAATGGAAAACGCTGAAGAGGAAAAACGCCTAGAGATGAAGACGAATCCCGATGCGGTCAGAGAACAGGCTCTTTGGTTTGGCATTGGTCCGGGAGCACGCATATTGGACGTTGGCTGCGGTCCCGGCAAAACAACGGCACTGCTTCATGATTTAGCGCAACCCCATGGCCGGGCTGTCGGTGTGGATATTTCTGAAAGCCGAATCAATTATGCCCGAGCGTTTTACGGGAAAGATAATGGCATCGATTTTCATGTCAGGGATGTTCGCCTCCCCATGAAAGATTTGGGTCAGTTCGATTTTATCTGGGTGCGCTTTCTTCTGGAATATTATCTCGATGACGCCTTCGAGATTATAAAGAATATTTCCGCCAATCTGAAACCGGGCGGCTATCTTTGTTTGCTGGATCTCGACCATAATTGTCTCAGTCACTGGGAAATGCCGCCGGCAATGGAGTCGGTTGTGATCAAAGCCATGATGCATGCGCAGGAAAACTTTAACTTTGATCTTTACGCGGGACGCAAGTTATATGCGCATTTGTATGACCTGGACTATGAGGATATTAAACTGAACATCATGCCCCATCATCTCATTTATGGAGAGCTGCAACCGGCGGATGAATTTAACTGGATGAAAAAACTGGAAATCGGTGTCGAAAAAGCCCCGGAAATTTTCATTGACTATCCGGGCGGCAGCGGGCAATTCCTTGAAGATTTTAAAGTGTTCTTCAATGATCCGCGGCGATTTACGTATTCTCCCCTGATTCTTTGCCAGGGAAGAAAACCTTTTCACGGAAATATAAAAAAATTAAGAAGCAATATTTAAGCGTATTGTCGGACATGACCGTAGTGTAAACGTGTTGAACATTCGCGAGGTTCATGATGAAGTTTTTTCAGAATTTCAGACATGAGGAGCTGCAAAATGTAATCAAACGCACGCCACCGCCGCGTTTCATTAAAATACTGAAAAATACGTTGAAGCCGGAAGAACATTACGCTCACGTTTTCGACCAAAGCAAAAACAATTTCATGCCATTTATCGGGAAGGGGATTTCGACAGCGAATTCAGATTACTCTGCGCTGCTTCGTCCTTTTAAACTGGCATTCCAGACGATGAGCCATTCCGAGCCCAAAGACCACATTCCTCAAAAAAAGGTAACACATCGAACCCCTCTCCATCTAAAGAAAATTGATCCGCGAATCGTGGCTTCGGCCCTGGCCACGGAGCCTAAAATCAGCAACAAAATTCTTATCAATCTGATCAATCATCTGCATTTTAACGATGAAAATGTTGCCATTCATATTCAAAACATCGAAACAAAGGAGGAATTTTTTCTCCAGGGGAAATCCGGGCCCTATTTTAACGATAGGGTCACCATCCAATTTACCGATCCGGAAGCATTTGATTTACAACGTCACAGACCCCTGAATGTTGTGATCGATAATCGGAAATCATTGATTGTTTTTCCCGTCGTACTGCTTTCAGGGACCGTGAAATCGATCACACTGAGCGTACCGGGAAAAGCATATTCTTACAGCAAACGTCAGACGGTCCGATATCCCTGCAATGGCATTGATGCGGAAATATTACAGGGACAACTCTATATGCATGGCGTTCTGGAAGATATCAATCCTCAGGATTTGAGAATCCGCATGGAAGTACCGGAAGACATTAATGCGGCCAATCCGTTATTAATAAAGTTGAACCGGAACAATCAGATTTATTTTATGGGTGAATGTCAGATGATGAGAAGTGATAAACATGGTTCGTCTGTTATCGTCCAGCCCATTCATAATAACAGACCGGTTCTCAAGCCACGCAAATATCCGAATCCGCGGGTGAAAATCATGCCTCAACCGGTCATTCATTTCACTCATCCGCTCTGCGGTCAAATCGTCCAGTACAAAGTGGAGGATATTTCAGCTTCCGGATTTTCAGTCACGATTCCTTTTAACGAATCCTTGCTGATTCCGGGCATGGTCATCCCGCAGACAGCTCTGCAACTTCCCGGCATGCTCGATCATCTGACGTGCACCGTGCAGGTCGTCTATCGACGGAAGCAAAAAAAGGATATGGCCCGTTACGGATTCTATATTCTGGATATGTCTTTACATGATCATCGTCTGCTGTTTGACGCCGTCAGCAAGGTTGCCGATCCGCATGTGAATATGGCCGGTAAAATCAATATGGATTCTCTCTGGGACCTTTTCTTTGATTCCGGTTTTATTTATCCTGATAAATACGGCATCATCAGCCCCTATACCACAGCCCTCAAGGAAACCTATCGCAGGCTCTACGAAGACGGTAAAGACATCTTCACCCATCTCACCTATCAGGATCAGGGACAGATTTACGGTCATTTATCCATGGTGAAAGCGTATGAAAAATCATGGATCATTCATCATTTGGCCGCTCGTCCCCTGCGGGGCGTGCGCACGGGACTCAAAACGCTCAATCATTTTGTGAATTATATCGATTGTGTGTATCGATTGCCCGTATCCTCCAAAAACATGCGTTATAATTTTTGTTACTTCAGGCCGGAAAATAAATTTTCCGACTATTATTTTGGGGGGATTTACCGCACCCTGAAAAATCGCGAAATGTGTTCGATGGATTTGTTCGGTTATATGTCCATTCCCGTGGACGCTCATGTCAATACTCTGCCGGATGGCTGGAGTGTTGAACGTTTCACGCGTGATGATTTAACGATTATGCGAGGATTTTATAACGGATTCGGCGGAGGGATGATGCCGGATGCATTTGCTCTGGAATACCGTACCGTTGTCAACGGCGGATTATCGAACGTTCCAGCGCCGAGTGATCAGAATGATATTATGGAAATGTATCGCAAAGCAGGGCTGAACCGGGACAGTCGCGTCTTCTCGATTATTCAAGACGGAATACTGAAAGCGGTCATGATTGTTGATACATCGGATTTGGGCATCAACATGTCCGAGCTTATCAACAGCATCAAAGTCATCATAATTGATAAAACACTCCCATGGCCCATTCTTCATGACGCGCTGAGTATTGCAGGCAAAGTGTACAACGCTTCAACCATCATCGCGCTTTTCTTCCCTTTCAATTACCTTGCGCAACAGGGAATTGATTGCAAGAAAAAATATAATTTATGGGTCATCAATACCAATCTCGAGTCATTCGACAAAGATGTTGTCAAAGAACATATCAGGATAGCCAAAAGAAAGTTTATCACGGAGAGTTTTGTCAAAGAACTTTCCAAAAATCGGCTGGAAAGGTGGATGCGAAGAAGTAAAAATGAACAATAAACAAGACTGAAATATATACAAATTCTGCGTTGACGTTATTCTGGTATCATCAAAAGATCATGACCGGTGAAAATAAAAAATCGGGAATCAAAAGCTGGCCGGAGGATGACCGTCCCCGTGAAAAACTTCTGAAAAAGGGCTCGGATGCGCTCAGCAGTTCTGAATTGCTGGCGATTCTTTTGCGCACGGGAGTCCAGGGAGAAAGTGCCATTGATCTGGCGCGCCGGATTATGAATAAATTCGGTTCCTTTCGCAACATGAGCCAGACGGATGCGCGCGACTGGCAGGAATTCAAAGGTCTGGGACCCGCGAAGCTTGCGCATATTCAGGCTGCCCTGGAAATAGGCCGCCGCTTTCGTGACGTGGAATCCCTTCCCCCTAAACAGAGGATCAGCTCAGCGGAAGATGTGGTCGAAATCATTATTCCATATCTTTCGGATCAAATGCGCGACTTGAAGAAAGAAATCTTTAAAGTGATCTATCTGAACAGCAATAACAAAATCATTGAAATATCCGATGTCGCCGCCGGCACCGTCAACCATGCCGTGCCGATCGTCCGGGAAATTATCCACGCCGCGCTGCAAAAATTCGCGGCGGCGATGATCTGTGTGCACAATCATCCCAGCGCCAACGTCGCGCCCAGTCCCGAAGATAAAAAATTCACGCAGGAGTTGAAGGCTGCGGGAAAGCTCATGGATATCAAAGTGCTCGATCATATCATCATCGGAGACGGCAACTACTTCAGTTTCGCCAGTGAAGGGTTGATGTGAAAAAATATTCTTTCCAAGGAAAGAGAGGGAAAATTTATGGCCGTTGCAAAAAGAGATAAAAAAATACCGGATGATTTGAAGAAGTGTGTCGAGTTTCACGGGCATATCTGTCCCGGCCTGATCTACGGGTACCGGGTGGCCAGAGAAGCCAGGAAACTGATGAACCTCCGGCGTTCGGTTGATGAAGAAATCGTTGCCCTTTGTGAAAACGATTCCTGCGCCGTCGATGCCCTGCAGGTCTTACTGGGCACAGTGGCCGGGAAGGGGAACTTGATGATCAAAGATTTCGGCAAGAATGCCTATACGGTACTGAGCCGTCCGAAACGACTGGCTTACAGATTTTCCCGCAAGACCGGGTATGATTACAGGGGCAAGGCGAAAGGTGAATTTGAAAAACTGGATGCCGCTGTTTCTGCCGGAACCGCATCAGAGATGGAACGAAAACGTCTCAAAAAATTGAAAATCGATGATTTGCTGGCCCGTCCCTTTCATGAAATCTTTACGACCCGGAAAGTGCGCTTTCAGGAACCTCTCTATGCCCCTCTGGCGCCTTCCATATCGTGCCCCGTATGTGGCGAGATGACGATGGCGACAAAGATGGTTAAAATCAAAGGCGGACGTCAACTTTGTATTCCGTGTTCTGAAAAAAGCCGGAATAAATCTTAAAAGTATCCGTTATAGTCGGAATGAACAACCCCGCCGCAAGCAGCGGGGTATGCAAAAGAACTTGCGCCCCAAGGGGCGGGGAATTAGACCGACAATTATCCCGCTCGGCTTCGCCTCGGGGATATCGAGGATATCTGCGATATCCTCCGCCTGCGGCGGGATAATTCAACTTACAAGTTTCAGTTTGCTACGCTTCTGAAACTTGAGTTTCATTAATTCGACCATCAAATTTCAGTGCACTCCGTTTCTGAAATTTGGGTCTCATTAAAACCCGATTTCCCTGGCGTAGGAAAACTGTCTTTGCCAGGGAATGCCGGGATGGGTTTTCTCAAAAATATCCGTTCCGGTCATTTTTAAGGACTCTTCATCCACCCGGACAGGATGATAGCCGCCGATAAATCCCATGTCTTTGGCGATCATATGATTTTTCCCCGGCAGACAGTCGCATTCCTCCGTGATATTCAAAAGTGCATTGATGACAACGGCCTTGTTCTGAATTATTTTCCAGACGGCGGCCGCCGTTTCCACAAGCTTTTCCTGAAAGACGGTCATATCCGAATTCCAGAAAATCTGGAGCGCCATTTCCGGACACATCGCGATACACTGGGCGCAGCCGATGCATTTTTCCAGATCGTATTTCGGATATTGCGGTTCATGGATGGTCGCCGCTTTCGTTGGACAGATTTCCACGCATAAGCCGCAGCGTGTGCATTTTTTCTCGCTCAACACGGGATGATAATCGGAATGCATCCGCTGTTTCTGAGCGCGTGAAGCAAAGCCCATGGAAATGTTTTTGATGGCTCCGCCGAAAAGAGAAACCATATGTCCCTTAACGTGCGAGAAAATGACAAACCCTTGTGCCTGATCAAAAATATTACCCACCTGAACGGTCGGAAAGTGCTTGTATCCGGCAGGAATGGAAACAATATTTTTACCGTCCATGCCGTCGGCAATCACGAGGGGGCAGCCGAGAAATTCGGCGGTATAACCATGGCTGGCCGCCGTATTCAATGAATCCACGGCGGTCCGTCGTCCACCCGAATACAGGACGGTTGTATCAAAAATAAACGGTTTCGCGCCTTTCTCCATTAACCAGGCGATTATTTCTCTGGCATAGTCCGGAGGAAGAAAACTCTTGTTGCCTTTTTCACCCCAGTGCAGTTTTACTCCGACATGGTCGCCGTTGGCAAACGGATACCGGAATTGTTTTAAAAGTCGGCGCAGCGATTCGATATACGGTTTTTTTTCACCTTCTATCGATTCAAAGAATAAGTCGGCCATATACAAACCATCCTGTTATGTTTTTTTTATTTTAAATCTTTTTTTTGCGGATTTCATCATAAATTTCATAATTAAAAACTTTGCAAAGACTTTTGAATGGTGTACGATCAATCAACAATAGAATTCAGTAGAGAGATGATGAATATGTCGCAACAGCCAAACGATAATAAAATGAATAAAAGTTCTGAAGCATCAAAACTGGAAGCGGAAGAAAGATTTCGCGTTCTGCTGCAAAGCATCGAAGACGGTTACTATGAAGTTGACCTGGAAGGAAACTTTACTTTTTTCAATGATGCGATGATGCAGATTCTGGGATATACCAGAGAAGAAATGATGGGGATGAACAACCGTCAATACACGGATAAAGAGTATTCCAAAAAACTTTTCGCAGCATTTAACAGAGTTTATAAAACGGGTGAGCCCTCCAAAGCCTTCGACTGGCAGATTATCAAAAAAGATGGTTCCAAAAGATACATTGAAGCCTCCGTCTCCTTGTTGAAAGATGCATTGAATCAAACGGTTGGTTTCAGAGGTGTTGTTCGTGATATAACGGAACGCCGGCAGATGGAAGAAAAATTACGCAGAGAAGAACAGCGGTTCCGGGCGCTGGCGGAGCAGACATCCGATATTATCCTGATGGTTAACAGCCGGGGACTGATTACTTATGAAAATTCGGCCGTGGGCGTTCTGGGAATAGGCGCTGAAAAAAGAATCGGCCAGGACGTATTTGAACGTGTGCATCAAGATGACTTACCGAAGGTTATCGAGTCGTTTCAAAAATTATTCAGTGACAAAAACACTCCCGTTCAAAAAGCCGAGATACGCATCCGCAATGCGGACGGGAACTGGCATACTTTTGAGGCCATGGCCAGTAATCTGGTGCGCGACAATATGATTGAGGCGGCCATCGTGAATCTTCGTGACATCACCGAACGCAAAAAAGCTGAGGAAAAATTGCGAGAAACACTGGCCAATTTACGAAAAGCTGTCGGCACAACCATCCAGGTGATGATCTCCGCGGTCGAGATGAGAGATCCTTATACGGCCGGTCATCAGTCCCGTACTGCGAATATTGCCAGAGCCATTGCGACGGAGATGGGATTATCCTGTGACATCATTGACGGGATCCGCATGGCCGGTACCATTCACGACATCGGGAAGTTGTCCGTACCCTCGGAGATCTTAACCAAACCCTCAAAATTAACAGCCATAGAATACTCTATTGTTAAAGAACATTCCCATAGCGGATATGAAGTCATGAAAAATGTGGAATCTGACCTGCCTCTGGCGGAAATCATTTACCAGCATCATGAGCGAATGAACGGCACCGGTTATCCGAGAAATCTCAAAGGTGATGAAATTATTCTGGAAGCACGCATCATGGCCGTTGCCGATGTTGTGGAAGCCATGGCTTCACACCGCCCTTATCGTGCCTCCCTGGGTATTGAAAAGGCACTGGAAGAAATCGAGCAAAATAAGGGAATTCTCTACGATGAAGCAGTAGTTAATGCCTGTTTAAGTTTATTTCGCGAGAAAAAAATGCATCTTTTGTGATACCGTTCATCTTGATTTCTTAAAATTCATCCATCCGGGAAAACAACGGTTCGCTCAGGTAATAGCCATTGACATCAAAAAATGAAATCCTTATAATATAAACAAAAGAGAGAAAGTCTTGTCCGACAGGTAAAAAAAGATAAAATCCTTCAACATGTCGTAGTTTTAGACGTTATCAAACCGGACGAAATTAAATTCAACATTCAGTAAAACAAGGGTGGCCGATATGGATGAGGTAATCACCCGAATTGTCGAAATTGAGCGGCAGTGTTCTGCTGATATCGAGAACCGTCAACGTGATTCAAAAAACAGGATTCAAGCGCACCTGCAGTTCCTTGAAGATAAAAAGAACAGGGAACGGGATCAGATCATCTTCGGAGAGAACGCGAGGCTGTCCAGGGCCGTTGAGGAAACAGCATCAAAAATAAAGGCAGAATTTGTGGTTTCTGAGAAGGAAAACGAAACTCTTTTTCAGGATCCGGATTTGAATGAGAAGATCAGGGAAAATATAATTTCCATTTTGCTTGCGGATTGAGGAACGATGCAAAATTATGCTGATCAGGATTACCTTCATGCGCGGATTTACGCTCTGAGATCGCGTCTGTTTTCATCGCGGGATTACGCTTTGATGGTTAGACAGCCACCGGACACGTTTAAATCAACCGGCGATCTTGACTGGATTGAAGCCAGAGAAGCGCTCTTTCGCGAGCAGATCAAGCCCGTTTTTAAGCTTGCTGATGCCTACGAAGAATATGGTCCGATTTTTCTTGCCTATTTGCGTCAATACGAAATTCAAAATGCGATGGTTCTTCTGGCCAGGGCGGCAGGTCTGGCCAACACAGAACACTGGTATGACATTGGACCCTTCGCCATTTTGAAAAAGGAGATGCTGCGTCAGAATCTGTCGGTCGGCGACATCCGGTTGCTGGCGGCAAACACGTATCTGGCGGAAGCGCTGCGCGATGAATCCGGATTGCCTCATCTGGAAATCCATCTGGATATCAGTCGTTTCACAAATCTTTACAGCGCCTCAGATTTTCTTTCGGACGGAGCCAGAAAAGATTTTCAGGAAGTGCTCCTGAGAAGGGTGGCGATGTTGACGGTGATCTGGTCATACCGGCTGCGGGAATACTGCCACGTCGGCGATGAGATGATCAGGCTGTCCTCGGAAAAATTGCACGCTGTATGGGGCGTTGATGTGAAGCGCTACGTTCGTTTGCTTAAGGAGGCTCTCAATCAGGACGTTGAAAAATCGCGCAAAAGCGGCGCGGAGGAGCCGTCGCCCGTGGATATCGAGCTCTATCTCGAGAAACATTATTACCAGTGGCTCTCATCCAGGTTTCACAGAGATTTTCACTCCATTTTTACGGTTATGGCCTATTTGTGGCTGCTGTATTGCCAGATCAGAAACATGATGCGTGTTCTGGACGGATGGCATTTCGGTTTATCTGCTGAAGCCATTCTTCATACGATAATATGCACGGAGCAAAACTAAGATGTTTTTGAAATCGGATATCCGTAAAATGACCATTGCCGTGGAAAAAGTTTTTTCATCTGAAGTTTATCTTGCCCTGGGGCGGGCGGGCATCATCCATCTATCCGGTTTTCAGGGAAAAGACGCCTCGGAACATTCCGTAATGCGGGAAGAAGAGGAACTGATCAGAGACATTATTTTAAACACCGATTACGCTTTGCGTACTCTCCTGATCTCCTGTGAAGAGTCGCAATTGTCATGGTCGGTGCCGGATAATCGCCGGGACGCAGAATTTGCCACAGGGATAAAAAAGAAAATCGAACGGGCCTTGCGGCTTCGGGAAAAGATGATCACCCGGACGAATATGGCTTCCCGGAGCCTGAAATGTCTCAACGTGTTGAATGCTATGGGAGTCAGTACCGATGTTTTCAGCAAAGCGCGGCTTGTTAAACTTGTTTTCGGAACAGTGGAAAATACCGCCTGGGATGTTCCGACGGAAAGCAACTTTGTGTTGACGAAAACCGGCAATTATGTGCTCGGCGTTGCCTTGCCCCCAGATGATTCCTCCATGCTTGACTTTCTGAAAGACTATGGGTTTGCAGATCAGTCCGACGCATGCCGGCCGGTTTCTTTAGAATATCAGAAAAGGCGCATAGAGCGATTGAAGCGCCGCGGTGAAATCATAGATCAATACCTTCAGCACCTGAAAGAAGAAAACGGGACGAGGCTCAGACAATTAAACAGCGCCTGTCGCGCTTACGATCAAATCCTCAAAGCGATGCGGTTATCATTCATTTCCAAAAGAGCCGTATTCATTACCGGCTGGATGGACATCAAAGACAGAGAAAAGCTTATCGACATCATCCAAAAGATTTGCGGAAACAGGTTTATTTTATCTGAACGCAGGGATCCCAATCCTCCGGTGCGCCTGCTGAATATAAGATGGTTCAAGCCTTTTGAAATGCTGGTGACCACCATGGGCATGCCGTCCAACAGCGAGATTGATCCCACGCCACTTGCGGCTGTCACGTTTGTTCTGATGTTTGGTCTCATGTTTGGCGATCTGGGGCAGGGTATGGTCCTGGCGATATGCGGATTGATGTTGAGGAAGTATGGACAAAAAAGAATGCGGGAAAATCTGGAGCAGGCAGGCGGCATTCTGTTGGCCTGCGGACTATCGGCGGCAATCTGCGGGCTGCTCTACGGCAGCATTTTTTCCAGCGAACAGATGATGGAACCACTGTGGTTACATCCCACAGAACATATCATGAAATTATTTACCGTGACCATCCTGATGGGCGCTTTTTTCATTGTCATGGGTTTGATGGTCAACATCATCAACAGTGTACTCAACGCGAATTATACCGAAGCCTTTCTGGAAAAGAGAGGACTGGCCATCCTGATAATTTATTCAGCCATTGTTATGGGGGCCATCCATTATCAGATGTCGGGAAAGTATCCATCTGGGGTTGCCATCAGCGTTTTCGTCATTCTGCCCCTGATTATTTTCTCACTCAGAGGCGTGCTGGGCCCGGCGCTTTTTCACAGCCCCAAGCCTCACAGTATAGCGGAGTATATGATCGAAACCGTTATGGACATCATCGAAATTGCGCTGAGTCTGTTTGCCAATACCATTTCGTTTATTCGGGTGGGAGCTTTCGCGCTTTCGCACGCGGGCCTGAGTATTGTGACGTATACATTAGCCGGGATGACGGATCCTCATTTCAGATCAGCAGGAGCGCTGCTCATCATTATTATTGGCAACATTTTTATCATCGGCTTTGAAGGTTTGATTTGCGGTATTCAGTCCATGCGACTAGAATATTACGAATTCTTCGGCAAGTTTTTCAAAGGGGACGGAATTGTCTTTTCTCCGTTCACCATTCAGGAAAAAACATCGGAGGTGTAACATGAGCAGGAACAAACTATTGGCACCGTGTACCTTCGCGATTCTGTGTTGCGCTGCCGGATATTTATTTCCGGCGGTGATTTACGCGGTCGAGGGAGAACCGGCCAAGTCCGGCGCGGACTGGATGGGGTTTGCGTATATCGGCGCGGCGCTGGCTGTTGGACTGGCCTGCATAGGAAGTGCCTATGCGGTTGCCCGGATAGGTTCCGCAGCCATTGGCGCAGTCAGCGAGAAACCGGAACTCACGGGCAGAACGCTGGTCTTCATTGGACTTGCGGAAGGGATTGCTATTTACGGCCTGATTATTGCGATTATGATTTTAAACAAGCTGTAATATGAAAAAGATCTACGTTATGGGAGATATCCATACGGTGAGCTCGTTTCGTCTGTCCGGCGTCGAAGGTGTTGTTGCGCTTCCGGATCAGGCGGCAATCAAGCTTGAAGAAATTATGGGCAAAGCGGATGCCGGCATCATAATGCTGACGAGTGATCTAGCGCTGAATATACAGGAGCGGATCACAGCGATTAATCTAAATGTGCCGGAAACGGTCGTCATTGAAATTCCTGGTATTGACGACACAAAGGGATTGAACCGGTCAGTGATGAGTTATGTATCGGAAGCGCTGGGGATATCATTATAAGGGGCTGAAGTCTTGAATATGCCTAAGGAAACTCTGGAAAATTCTATTCGGGAAAATGCCGCACAGGCGATTACTGCCATTCAGGAGAAGGAAAGTCTGGAAATCAGGCGCCTAGACGACGCTTACGCCGCGGAAATGGACGATTTCCGGAAACGAATTGAAGTGGAGACGGAAAACCGTCTGCTACAGGAAATTGCCAGACTGGAGAACAGGGCAGCTCTTGATCGCAAAAAAATGCAGCTGCAGAAACTGGAACAGCTAATCAACCGGAAGGTTGATGAAGTCGTGCGAAGACTACGGGATCGGCCTGAATACAGACCGTTTTTCCTGAAAGCGCTGAAGAGTGCTGCGGAAATGATTTCGGGGAACGTGGAAGTCAGAATCAACCCAGAAGATCTACCGTTCAGGCAGGAGATTCTTTCGGTGCTGGAGACAGATGACAGCCAGAGGCGTGCCGTCGTTAAGGAAGATCCCGGCGTTTCGTGGGGCGGTTTCCTGATCGTGGATGCGGAGGGAAATCGCATGTTGAACAACACCATCGAAAGAATCTATTTCAGAAAATCTTTGTTAATCCGGCAGACCATCATGAAGATCCTGCAGGAACACGCGGGCAATCATAAAGATTTTGAGCTGCCGGAAGCGAACACATGAGGCGTCGAGGTGGATGAGGTATTGAGAGGAAAAGTCGTTGCGGTGAACGGACCGATTGTACAGGCCGTGGGGCTTACGGGCATTAAAATGTTCGATATTGCGGAAGTGGGCCCTGACCGCCTGATCGGCGAAGTCATTCGACTCAACGGCACGATTGCCATTATTCAGGTCTATGAGGACAACACGGGTTTGAAGCCGGGTGATGAGGTAATGTCCTACGCAAGGCCGCTTTCCGTGCTTCTGGGGCCGGGACTGATTGCGAATATTTACGACGGCATTCAACGGCCGCTTGTCGGCATTTCTGAAGAATGTGGCAGCTATATCAAAAAGGGAATCAAGCTCTCCCCGCTGGATATGAACAGGAAATGGGAATTTCAGCCGCTGGCCAGAACGGGAACAGACGTCCGGGAGGGAGCGATCCTGGGAGAGATACGGGAAAGTCCGCTGGTGGTGCACCGGCTGCTCGTTCCGCCGGGCATTTACGGCAGGCTGACCGCCATTGTTCATGAGGGGAATTACACAATAGAAGATGAAATCTACACGATAGAAACCGGCGCGCGACAATACTCGGGAAAACTTGCTGTGTACTGGCCGGTGCGCAAGCCACGCCCCAGCTTAAGCAGGAAGAGGCCGTTGGTGCCTCTCATTACGGGACAGAGAATCATTGATACGTTTTTTCCGATCGCCAGAGGAGGCACGGCAGCCATTCCCGGTGGATTCGGCACCGGCAAAACGATGACCCAGCATGCGCTGGCCAAATGGTGTAATGCGGACATTATCGTCTATATCGGTTGCGGAGAACGGGGCAACGAGATGACCGATGTTCTCACGGATTTCCCGAAATTAATCGATGAAAGGAACGGGCGGCCGCTGATCGAACGAACAGTGATGATTGCCAACACATCCAATATGCCGGTTCCCGCCCGCGAGGTGAGCATTTATACCGGTGTCACCATTGCGGAATACTACCGCGATATGGGCTACAGTGTGGCTGTCATGGCGGATTCGACATCACGCTGGGCGGAAGCGCTGCGGGAACTGTCCAGCCGCTTGGGCGATATGCCGGCGGAAGAGGGATTTCCACCCTATCTGGCTACCCGACTGGCTGAGTTCTATGAGCGGGCGGGACTCGTGGAAACCCTTTCGGGCAAAGACGGCGATATCACCATTATCGGCGCGGTTTCGCCTCCCGGCGGCGATTTCTCGGAGCCCGTGACGCAGCACACTTCCAGATTCGTACGGTGTTTCTGGGCGCTGGACAAGATGCTCGCTGACGCCCGACATTATCCTTCCATCAGCTGGATCGACAGCTATACCGAATATCTTACCGAAATCGAGGACTGGTGGAAAAATCTCGATCAGGAATGGCTGACCGCCAGAAACGATGTCATGAATATTTTGCTGGAGGACCATCGCCTTGAACAGGTCGTTAAACTGGTTGGCAGTGATGCGCTGCCGCCCACGGAACAGTACACCCTTTTCTGCGCGGAGATGATTAAGAACGCATTTCTGCAGCAGAACTCTTTTGATCCTGAAGATAAATTCTGCAGTCCGGAAAAACAGCTCAGACTGCTGAAGGGTCTGCTGATCCTTTATAAAAAAGGATTGGAACTGGTGCAGGCGGGGCGAACCGTCAAAGATATCGCGGCGCTGGAGGTGGTTGCGGGAATCGTCAGGCTGAAATCGGAAATTCCCAATCAGGAATTTGCCCGAATCGATGAGTATATAAAAAAAATGGAGCAGGAATTGGCCACATTGAAGCCGTCGTCCGGAGGGATGTAACATGTCTGCCGAAATAGAGTATACAAATCTTGCCGGAATTTCCGGTCCCCTGATTTTTGTTGATGGAGTCAGGGGCGTCGGATACGGTGACATTGTGGAAATTCGCGATAGGTCCGATGAAATACGCATCGGCCAGACGCTGGAAGTGGATGAACAAAGAGCCGTCGTTCAGGTTTTCGAGGGAACAAGCGGCCTTTCGGTCAGGGGAACCCGGGTCACGTTTGTGGGAAGGGCGCTGGAAATTCCCGTTGATCGCAATATGCTTGGCCGGGTATTCGATGGTCTCGGCAGACCCATTGACGGCGCCCCTCAGGTGATCACGGATAGGATGATGAACGTGAACGGCCTGCCGATCAATCCCTGGAGCAGGGAATATCCGAGAGATTTCATCCAAACGGGAATCTCGGCGATCGACGGGATGAACACATTGATTCGCGGTCAGAAACTGCCGATTTTTTCCGGCAGCGGCCTGCCGCATAACCGCATTGCCGCTCAGATCGCCAGACAGGCGAAAATCCTGACTGCCGAAGAAGAATTCACAGTGATCTTTGCTGCGATGGGAGTGAAATTTGACGTTGCCAGATTTTTCATCGATTCACTGGAAGAGTCCGGTGTTCTGACGCATTCCGCCATATTCCTGAGCCTCGCGGATGCGCCTTCCATTGAACGCCTGGTTACCCCCAAGACGGCGTTGACTCTGGCTGAATATCTTGCCTTTGAAGAAGGTATGCACGTCCTCGTCATTCTGACCGATATGACCAACTACTGCGAAGCCCTCCGGGAACTTTCAAGTTCGCGCGGAGAAATTCCTTCACGCAAAGGATATCCCGGTTATCTCTACAGCGATTTAGCGTCCGTATATGAACGTGCCGGTCGTCTTAAAGGAGGCAAAGGCTCCATTACCCAGATGCCGATTCTCACCATGCCCAGTGATGACATTTCTCATCCGGTGCCCGATCTGACGGGATACATCACGGAAGGCCAGATTGTGCTGGAAAGGGAGCTTTTCAACAAGGGAATTTATCCGCCGATTGCCGGACTTCCTTCTCTTTCCAGACTCATGAAGGACGGCATCGGCGCGGGGCGGACGCGGAAGGATCATGGCCAGGTGGCCGCGCAGCTTTTCGCCTCCTACGCGAAAGTAAAACGGATCAGGGCTCTGGCGGCTATTGTGGGAGAAGAAGAACTGTCCGGGCTGGATAAAATCTATCTGAAGTTTGGGACAGCTTTCGAGGAAGTATTTTTACGTCAGGACTATCTGGAAAATCGCTCGATCGAGCAGACGCTGGATATCGGCTGGCGAATGCTGTCGCTGCTTCCCCGCGACGAGCTGTATCGAATCGCGAGAGAAGATATTCAAAGATACTATATGCCACAGACGGAGGCCGTGTAATGCCCAGGATAGAGCTGCCGCCCACAAAATCGTCGCTTCGGAAGCTTAATGAGGACTTATCTTTCGCCTACGAAGGCTACGACCTTCTGAATCAGAAGCGCGAAATTCTGGCCCTTGAAATCGTGCGACGGATTAACGTCATCCGGAAAATGGAAACCGAGTTTCTGGACGATTTGAACCATCTCTATGCGGACTACCGGAGCGCCGCGGTGGACATGGGCGGCGGAGCCATAACACTGAAAAGTTGCTCTGAAATGAGGGGCTATTTTCTGCACATGGAATTCAGCAAGCTGATGGGCATGAAATTGCCGGATATCAGGCTTCAGATCAAGAAACCTCATCACGCATCCACCCCGCTGAAGACAACCTCCCTCTATGACAAAAGCAGGGTGCAATCGCGAAAGACGCTTCAAATCCTTGCACCATACGCAGCGATGGCGAAATCCATTATCGTGCTCTGCAGGGAATTAAAAAAGGTGCAGCGGCGCGTAAACGCTCTGGAGAAAATATTCATTCCCCAGCATGAAGAAGCGAAGAAATATATCACGGATAGAATTGAGGAAATGGAGCGCGAAGAGATCTTCGTGAAAAAAATGATCATGCAACGTCATGAATCGGCATGATCATGATGAAAGCCAATAAATATTATCCATCCAACCGGGAAAGGAGTTAAACGATGAAAGCGGAAATATTGAAATATCTGGATCTGGCGGGAAAACAGGCCCAGAGCAGGAAAAGCAATCCCGGCACGAAAACTTACGCCCTTCAATATGTGGGATTGGCCGAAAAACACACAGAAAAGATCGTGGCGAGATGGCTCAAAGACGTCAGGAACAATGTCAGGACACCGCGATACAAAAATCTGAATGAAAAACAAATGATTGCCCAGTGCACAGAGTTCTATTTGAAATTCAGCAGGATGTTTGTCAATGAAAAAATTACGGATGACGATGTGAATTATTTCCGGAAATACGCTCTGGAATGCTTCGCCATGGGAATTCCCGCGAAAGAGGCCATTTACGCGCTGATATTAATGAGACGGCATATCTGGTTCTATGCCGAGTTTCAAATGATCTTCAGTTCCGGTATCGCGCAGCATGAAGCTCTTGATACCCTCAACCGTACGATTCTTATTTTTGATTACGCGGCTTACGAAGTGACCAAGGAATACCAGGAATTCATGAAGAAAAACAATTCATAACAGATGAACGTGCCGGTCTTTCGAAGCGAGATTATTGCCGGATGGTTTCTTTATCCGCAGCCGGATTATCCGGCCGGTTTCTTGGTGAAGTGCTGCTTCATTCCTTTAAGTACGGAGACGCATCTGTTCATTTCTCGGAAAGCGGGCAGGCCGGCGTTTTCCGCAATGCCGCGCAGATATTCCGCGAAATCCTTTCTTCCTTCAATCCACAAAACAACGGGCTTGGCGTGCTTCCTGACAAGATCATTCAGCTCGTTGAAAAAATCCTGTGTAATGAGCGGTGTGGCATAACTGTGGAAGATGATGGAATCAACCGCCGGATCATTGAACACGGCATTCAATGACCGCCGGAAGACTTTTTCAAAGCCGTGCTGTTCGATGGCTATCCATAGATCAAGAGGATGGTCCGGTTTATTCCACACCGGGAAAAGCTGTGCAATGTCAGCCAGCGTATCGTCGGACAGTTTTGCCAATCTCAGTCCGCAATCGTCCATCAGATCCACGGTAATGGTTCCGGCGCCACCGGAGAACGTGAGAATGGCCGTTCCTTTTTGTGCCTGCGGATGGAAAGGCATCTTTTTGGAAAAAGCCCGGGCCATATCCGTCAGTTCCGCCGGATCAAATACTTCGATGATCCCCGCCTGCCGGAATGCGGCTTTGGCGATCTGATAGTTTCCCGAGAGGCTGGCGGTGTGGCTTTGCGCGGCTTTGGCGCCGTGCACACTGCGGCCGCCCATTAAAACAATAATAGGTTTTTTTGTTTTTTTGGCAAGGTTGATAAATTTTCTTCCGTCAACCAGCGATTCCAGATAACAGGCGATGACTTCCGTTTCCCTGTCGTGGATCATATATTCCAGCAGATCGTTTTCGTTGATATCGCATTTGTTGCCGATGGAACATGCTTTGCTCACGCCCATGACGCCTTCCTGCAGCGCGTGCAGCAAAAATCCGGCGGAAAGCATACCGCTTTGGACAATCAGTCCCACGCTCCCGCCCCGGAGCACGTCAGGCCAGACGGCTGAATGAATGAATGAAAAAACGTGCGTTCGGTTACCGTCGATGAAACCCATGCAGTTGGGTCCCCATAACCTGATGCCCGCTTTGGCCGCGTTTTCCAGAGCGCGTTTTTGAATTTTTCTTCCTTCTTCTCCGGCTTCATTAAATCCTCCGGATTCAATGATGATTCCCTTCACCCCTTTTTTCGCGCATTCGTTGACCGTGTGCGGTAACTCTCTCGAAGGGATAAAATAGATGGCGAGATCGATGTTTCCGGGAATGGAAGCGATATCGGGATAACAGGGCAGTTGGAGAATTTCGGTATAGCTTTTGTTGACCGGATAAATTTTGCCTTTAAAACCGGCGGTGATATTTTTAATGATATGATAACCGCCTTTATTGACATTATTGGATGCGCCGATGATCGCGACACTTTTAGGGTTGAAAAAATAATCAAGCATTAAACTCTTCCTTTTTTCTATTCCGTTCCGCGAGAGGAAAAACTACCGGGAACGAACAGGATATCGATGAATTTCATAACGTCAGACATCTTCACGGTTTTTCCGCATTCCTTCGCCTCAAACGTGAGGATTCCTGAGTCACCATTTCCGTCCTTGTGGCGGCCTTTCACTTCAGCACAACCAGGGCATCGACAGCGACAGGTTTATCTCCGCAGACAATCAGCGGATTAATATCTATCTCGGCGATGGCATCGTGCTTGACGCCCAGCTCTCCCACGCCGATCAGCGCTTTGGCCAGGGCTTCGCGATCCACGGCGGGGCTGCCGCGAAATTCACCCAAAAGCTTTTTGGTTTTGATCTCGTCGATCATCTCCAGCGCGTCTTCCCGGGTCAGGGGCGCCACGCGGAAAGTCACATCTTTAAGGGCTTCGGTAAAGATTCCGCCCAGACCGAACATCACACAGGCTCCGAACTGCGGATCGCGCGTCAGACCGATAACGAGTTCACGATTTCCGCGTACCATTTTTTCCACAAGAATGCCGTCAAGATTTTTCACCCTGCCCGTGAAATCGTCAAAAATCCGCGCGACCTGTTCAGCGTCGGTTACATTTAATGCTACCATGCCCGCTTCCGTTTTATGGGCCAGCTCCGGGGAACAGCCTTTCATCGCCACGGGAAACCCCATCGTTTCGGCTGCCTGAATGGCCTGCTCTTTTGTTTTGGCCAGCTCCGCCGCCGATACAAAAACACCGGCTGATTCAATAACCAGACGTGATTCATATTCGGAAAGGGTTTTTTGACCTTTTGCCATCGCTTTTTTAATTATCTCCAGCATAACGTCTCCTATTCATTGAATTGTAAGTGATTAGTTTATTTTCACGAATATTGTCAAGGAAGAGTTTCGTGTTTAAGACAGTTGGAAACAATGATATGAAAAACAATGTTTTATTTACGTTCAAGAATCTTTCAGCTCATAGGTGAAATAAATCTCATTGTCCCCTGATGCAATACTGCGGATCTGTTTCGCAACAGACTTTTTGCCGAAGACCTTGATGGCCTGTTGAAAGTAACCCCGGATACATTGTTCAAAATAAGTGTGTATGATTGGAATTCCGGTTATTTTGACATGGGCAACATTGTTCTCCAATTGTGCCGTGATTTTGCCGCCGTCGAAATAGGCCGACCAGATTTTCGGTAATGTGAACTCGATGAACTGCTTTGTATCCTTCGTATTCATATAAGAACCATAGGGACCTCCCGGCGACAGCGCGTATTTTGCCCCGGTTTTTCCAAAAAGTTCATACCGCGTTTTGTCATTGTTGAAAAATTCCCTGCACATTTCATCAAAGATAACAATTAATTTATCCGCCGGAATAGGGGTAACAGCCATCAGTGTCTTATTGGCGAAATAGTTATCCTTTTGTGCTAATTGCGTCATAAAGGCTTTCCAGCGCTCCTCGCCGAAGGCTGTGTTCATATAATTTTTAGTTACAACGTAAAAAATACCTTTTATGTTCATATGAAAAAAACCTCCTCAGACATTCTGTTGAGATATGATCGGGTTCAAGCCTGATTCAAGTCGGCTATTTTCTGTCTTACCAGCCATTCGACGGCATCATTTCTATTGGTGAAAATACGGACACGCCAGCCACGATTGACGCAGGTATTTTCATAGAATTTTGCGTCTTGATGAGATTGGGGCTTGTTTTGAATAACGAGGGCAAGGACACTGCCTCTGTTGATATCAGAGGTTTCCCATTCATCGGGTATGGCATATATTTCTGTCGTCGTCAGTGTCGAAGTGGCATCGATCCATTCTGAAAGAAATTTCTGCGGTCCTTTCCCGGAGAGTATTTTCAGGGTCTCGGTCAAGGAATCAATTATATCATTTTTCGTGACGATACCGCTGTATATGGTGTGGATAAATCCATGATCAGCATCCCGTTCAACTTTCCAAGCCATAATTTATCTCTCCCATGATACGTTAATGCTGACTATAATTACAGTGACTGAAGAGAACCTTACGCTTTTGGTTGAGTATAGAAAACTAAAACCGGAGAGTCAAGAATTTTTGATTGTATGAAAATGACTTCTGCCTAAAAAAGGGGAATAAAAAACTGGACTATTACGCAGCACTTCTTTATATGTTTCTTGAACAATCAATCATGAGGATTATCGATGATGCTTCATTCCAAACTGCCGGATGTTGGTGTCACAATTTTTACCGTGATGTCCAAACTGGCCAACGATGCCGGAGCCATCAATCTTTCGCAGGGTTTCCCTGATTTTGATGTGTCCGCGGAACTTCGTGCACTGGTCACAAAATACATGGCGTTGGGGTATAATCAGTACGCGCCCATGCAGGGCGTCCCATCTTTAAGGCAGCGCATTCATCAAAAGACAAAGGACCTTTACGGCGCTTCGTACGATCCGGACACGGAAATCACGGTAACCTCCGGGGCGACCGAGGCCATCTTTTCGGCCATCGCGTGTGTGGTGAATTCCGGCGATGAGGTGATCCTGTTTGAACCGGCCTATGATGCCTATGCGCCTGATGTTCTGCTCGCCGGTGGTGTGCCGGTGTATGTGCGATTGAAGTATCCTGACTACCATATTGACTGGAATGAGGTGAAGGACGCGATTACCCCAAAGACACGGCTGCTGATATTGAACTCGCCCCAGAATCCCACGGGCGCCATACTTGACACAGAAGACATGAAAGCGCTGATGGATATTATTTCCGGAACGGACATCACCATCGTTTCCGATGAAGTGTATGAGCATATCGTCTTTGACGGACAGCGTCATGAAAGCATGGCCAGGTATCCGGAACTTGCCGCCCGGAGTTTTGTCATCAGCTCTTTCGGAAAAACGTACCACACCACAGGCTGGAAACTGGGCTATTGTCTGGCGCCCAAAGATCTTTCCGCGGAATTTCAAAGGGTACACCAGTTCGTAACGTTTGCTTCTCATACACCAACCCAGTATGCTTATGCCGAATTCATGGAGAAAAAAGAAAAGTATCTCACGCTTCCGGATTTTTATCAGAAAAAAAGGAATCTGTTCCTCTCGCTGATTAAAGACTCACGCTTCAAGCCTCTGCCCTGCCTCGGAACCTATTTTCAAATGCTTTCGTATGCGGACATTACGGATGAGAGGGATATTGATTTTGCCAAACGGCTGACTACGGAACATAAAGTGGCGTCCATTCCTCCATCGGTTTTTTATGTCGGAGGAGATGACCATAAGGTCTTACGCTTTTGCTTTGCCAAGAAGGAGGAAACTTTGATTGCCGCGGCGGAGAGATTATGCAAGATTTAACAGTAACGCTGATCCAGACAGAAATCATTTGGGAAAACATACCGGCCAATCTTGCCATGTTCGATGAGAAGATAGACCGTATTTCTGAAAAAACAGATGTGATTATTCTGCCCGAGATGTTCACGACGGGGTTCACGATGAATGTTGAAAAAGTGGCAGAGCCAATGACCGGTTCGGCTGTGTCATGGCTCGTTGCCAAAGCAAGGCAAAAGCAGGCGCATATCGCGGGAAGCGTCATCATTGAGGAAAATAAAAAGTATTTTAACCGGCTGGTCTGGGCAAAACCGGACGGCGAAATTGTGACGTACGACAAGAAGCACCTTTTCAGAATGGCCGGCGAGCACAAGGTGTACTCACCGGGAAGCCGTCATCTCACCGTTGAGGTCAAGGGCTGGAAGCTGCGAACCTTCATCTGCTATGATTTGCGTTTCCCTGTCTGGAGCCGGAATATCGGCAATGTTTATGATGCTGGAATCTATACCGCCAACTGGCCCGCCAGACGCGCGCACCACTGGAAGCTTTTGCTTCCGGCACGAGCTGTGGAAAATCAGTGCTACGTGATCGCCGTAAACAGGGTAGGGGAGGACGGCAACAACTGCGCCTACAGCGGCGATTCGTCCATCATCGCTCCGACGGGAGAAATTCTGTTCCAGAAGGCGGAGGTTCCCTGCATTCACACGGCAGTGCTCAATTATGAAAGAGTAAAACAGTTCCGTGAAACCTTTGCTGCGTGGCAGGATGCCGACAGCGATGCGGTGAAGTTTCCGGGCTGATTATAAGCGGGACGTGCTTGTGATTACGGAGTAGAATAATATCTTAAATTTACTGGTATTTGCGATGAATGAATTTACTACCGTATTTGATTTAACATCGAAGAGTGTGAGAACCGAAGCCATCCCTCATTTCATTGGCAGCATTGTGCTGATTGTCGGCGGCCTTGCCGGAGTCATTTTTCACAGATGGATCATTGAAAAATTAAAAATACGGTTACCCAGAAGCATATTCGGCATTTTAATATTTTTTGGGCTCTGGTGGTGTGTAGGGCATATCGATGTTATCAATTATGCAATTATGAACAATGCGAAAAACGCTCAAGTGGTAGAAGGCATAGTTCACGTTTCTCACATGCAGCCTTACCAGGGACACACGTCCGGTGACAAAATTACTGTGGAAGGTCAGTCGTTCGAGGTGGATTACTTTAGCGCTGCTCCGGGATATAAGGATACCATTGCACATGGCGGAGTTTTACATGAAGGAGCTTATGTAAGAATTCACCACTCCGATGGAGTCATCGTTAAAGTCGAAGTCAAAAAATAAAGAAAATCAGAGCCTTCAGGGCTGGTTCAAATTTACAAGTTTACCGCAATATCCAACATTTCACGAGATCATAAATGATTCAGTTTGGATAACCGAACGAGCAGGCGCGTATTTCAGGATGGCTTTCAGGTGTCCTTCATGATCTTTGTGGCTTCTTCAAATATTTCTATAAAGCATCCGATGATGGACATGAAAAGCAAGCCCAGCGTAAATATCGGAGAAGTGCCCAGCTTTTCATCCAGAAGATAACCGAGCCAGAGGAACAGACAGGAAGAAATCACCAGCGCAAAACCCCAAGCCGAAAATATTATAATAAAGTGAAATGGATTAAAGACGGGTGGGTGAGTTTTATGGGTGACCGCCGACATAATGATTGCCTCATTTCATTTTAGACCTTGTGGACAGATTATCCCGCGCAGCTCTGCACGTCCCGAAAATAGTTGCTCTTTACTTATAAAATAGTCATAATTCCATTGTTTTCAAGATTCGGAATATGAAAAAAAGGTAACTCCATATATTTTTACATATAGAGAGGCCATCAGCGAATCAAAAGATTTCTGCAAAAATCAGGAGTAATGAATGAATCCGGTTTCCACTTTACTGGGAATGAAAAATGTCTTTCCCCGAATCATCTCCAATGATTTCATCAACAGCATGCCGCGCTGCGAATTGACGCCGGAAGAAAAAACGCTGCCTTATGCCAAATATTATTACAAAAACATGGCGAACGTTCCGCGGGAGGATTTGGACATTGTCAACCGCGGGCCGGTTGATCCGAATCTGGCGCTGCCGATATCCGGAAGAAGCAAACTGATGAATCCCGGATATCTGCCCGTGGAAACCGGTTATTGTCTGATGCCGGACGGCAGCGGATTCGCGGCAACCAAAGTGTTCATGCCGGGTGTGACAACGAAAATGATCGACTGGTGGTTTAACTGGCACCCTCTTGTGGGATTACGTTACGCCATATGGTGTCCGGTAGCGCATAAGAGTATTTCGGCGCTCACCCCGGAAGCGCATCTGGACCGCAGCGGCGTTGATCTGCATATCAGAAACATCGGCAAGACTCATTATCCGGTGGAAGGATTTAATCTGCAAGGCGCGCAGAAACTGGCAATTGTATTCAAGTCGGCCCGACAGATGGGATTGGATGAAAAATTGCTGCAAAACGGTTCGGTGAGTACTTTTGCCGCGGCAACTGTCAAAAACGTCTGGCCGCCGGTGCCGATTAATATATTCTTTCACGTCGTACGCGAAGTTGACGGCGGTGTGGAATATCGCAGCCGTTATTGGCTGACCTACACGATGGACGACAAAGGCAACATTGTGAAATCAAAAGTTCCACTTCCCGGATCCATTGTGCTGGCGATGTCCAGAAATAACTGCATCCACAGCCTGATGGAATACAACAACCTGGCATCCATCCTCCCTTCATTGTATCAGGAAATGAACGGGAAAATAGAGATGTAATCTTTGGCAAGTTTTCATTCAAAATTTAATTCCTCTATGGTATGAAAAAAATCGGTGAAGCAGGTAGGCATTATTTCAATACCGGAGTAATAATAGATATAAGGAGATAAAATGGTTGTTCGTATTCCGTGTCCGGAGATGGAAAGCATGACTCCGGAAGTCAGATCTTTAGTAGAGTCGTTTCCCCTGAATGTGGCGAGAATGGTTGCCAATGCTCCGGCCAGCATCAAAGGTTTTCTGGAACTAGCGCAATCCATTTTGTTTAACAGTGAATTCGATCCCCGAAAGCGCGAAATCGCCATATTGAGAGTGGCTCATGTGACGAAAGCGATTTATGAATGGACACATCATGTTAATGTGGCGAAACATTACAACGTGACTGATCAAGAGATAGAAATTATTTGTACCGAGATGCCGGTTAAATCGCTGGACGAAGATGGCAATCTACTGTGTCGCGTGGCTGATGAAATCAGCCGCGATGTGCGGCTCAGCGATGATGCCCTTGCTCAAATTCTTGAACGCTATGGGACTCGCCAGGCGACCGAATTGATTCTTTGCGTAAGCTTTTTCAATTTCGTGAGCCGCTTCCTGGAATCGACACGGGTGGAACTGGAAGATTCCCACCTCCAGATATAGAATTTTAAATCATACAAATGAAAGGGAGGTAATTATGTTAAAATTATCAAAAATATGCTTTACCATTTCAGGACTTCTCCTTATCGCAGACTCTACCTTGATGATTCTGAATAAACCTAATCCCCTTGGGCTTCCGCTTCCCTGTCCCATAACACTGATCATATTAGGGATAGGTTTGATTTTATTTTCCTTTGCTAAAAAATAATACCAAGCTGCTTTCAAAATCAAAATATGAATTCATGAAAGCTTACTTACCCGATAAATCAACCTTTTATTTTCTGATAGCGAATCAGTGAGCGCTTGTAACAGCCGGTATTTTTTTCAAAAAGTGTTTCATAATCATTTTGTGAACCGGTACAATTTATTTACGATATCCACCATGCCCATCGTATCCAGACCACAATACTCCTCCAGATCTTTCCGGACCTTGTCCCGGTCTTTATTGTCTTCGGCAAATGTAATCCGGTAATATTCTGCGCTGGCCGTTCCGCCGTCGCCGATTGCCATATCGTCATAGGATTTGCCTGTCAGCGCGGGTAATACTTTCTTCAAGGAGCAGCTTCCGTCCTGTGCGGGATGATAATAAGCAAAATCCCTGAAAGGCTGAAGCAGATCAATCATTCTTTTCCCGATGGATTCCACCCACGTCTTGTATTCCGGAAGCCATTCGGCACATTTCCTGAGAATGCCTATTTCAAATCCGACATTATAGGCGATTACCGAACCCTTTGTTCCCATCACTTCCTTTAACTTTGCCATGAATTCCGGACGGGGATCATTGGTATCATCCGCCAGAAATGAAAAATGTTCCGGCTTGGCCCCTTTTTCTTTGACGACATGCACCGAGAACTGGAAGGGAATCTGCTGGTAAGGACTGGAACCGTCAAACAGCGGAATGACCGAAGCGCACGTTTCAAAATCCATATAATAGGCCGGATACTGAATGGTATCCAGGAAACCTTTTATCTTGTTTTGATCAATATGAGGCTTACCGGTTTTTTCACAATCAACCTGTATCTGATTCTTTTCATTGAGCTCATATTTTTCAGGTATTGCAGTTAACTCAAGAACGCCCTCTTTAATCAAAGACAGGGGGAGTTTCTTGTTTATGTAGAGCAGGAACACATTTCTTTCCGGCAGGAACGACCAGCATTTCTCTGTTAACGGACACGGATAAGGATCACTGCAGTGTGCGCCAATCCCTATTTCGATAAATGTTTCAGATGAAATAGCTTTGACCATTTCGGTCACGTTGTCTTCTACCGTTTTACTGTATGTATTCCTTATCTCGTCCGTGACATCAATCTTCTGAAATAATTTATCCGGTTCAATTTCACCGTCGCGGACATACGTGTTGTCAATGCACATCAGATAGCATTTATCTATTTTGAGCCCTGCGCCGGTATAAAGATAATATTGAAAACCAATGTCATGATAATTAACATCTTTGAGTTCTGTGGAACTTTTGACTTCAATCAGGTTCCATTTGTCTTTGCCGACCGGTTCCAGAATATCCGCCCGAGCGTAGCAATTCTTATACGCCAGCGCCGCTTCAAAAACAGGAACTCTATGAGAGATCAATTCTTTTGTCTGCCTGAGTCCTTCTTCGAATGATCTTGTGTGATCAACTTCCACACCGTTCGGGAACAATTTCTTGGCATAGTCGCCCACCAGATGCCCCTGATCAAAGATCGCCTGCGTGGCTTCATCCGGTTCGGGAATGGCTTCCGGCTCATGATAAATATACCAGAGCAGCTTCTTGCACTGGAGGCCGTTTAGATATTTTGATTTGGATATTCGAATATTCATCGCTTTTTTTTATCACTTTCTCCGGTTTTTTATGATAACTAATCAACAACTTCAAAATACGCCGATCCAATGACGGCGCCTGTCTCTTTGATTGTATAGGTGGCACCATTGAAATCAATCGAGTGATATATATTTCCGTAGATATGTGCCTCATCCCGCATCTCTGACCGGACAGATTCATCAAAATTATCGAACCCAATGTAACGCAATTTCCTTTCACACGGTCTTCGCTCAAAAGCCTCTTCGCACAAGCCGGGATTAATCACTCTGGCGACCGCCATGAAGTCTCCCCGTTTATAGAGCCGCTTCCTAACTTCGGGGTGCCTATGCATTTCTTGGAGGGCGGCTTCTTTTTCAAACCCTTTCATGTGCTTTTCACAGTTTTCCATATTTTTATTCCCTCCTAATCAATCATTATACTTACCGTTCCCAGAATTGCATCGTTGATCTTCTTGTTATGATAATCACATTTTGCTTCCATGAAGGCCTTGATAAATCCAAAATCAAATCTACAGGACTCGCCGAGTCTGTTTTTGAGATTTTGATACATGAATTCTATAATGGCATAGTTCTCTTTATGTTCCTGATCCCATCTTGGGATATCGGTATTCCAGGCACGCCATAGATCTGCAATTAACTGGTAATCATTGGTATATACCTTTGTGCCGAATGGTATTTTACTTTTATTAAGCAGACACATTATTTTCCGGATTGTTTTCCCATAATCGAAGTAATCGGATTTGCAGTATTTCCAAACATTTTTTATGAAGTGGAAATGGTGTTCACCCCAGATATCCACTTCATCAATGTTGGGAGAAAATATTTCTTTCAGATATTCTTTTTCTTCGGTTGTAAATTCTTGGAGTGAAGTCAATCTACCGATGGTAAAACTTCCATCGAATTTTTCTGTTATTATTTTGACCGCTTTGCTGATCGTGGCATGGTAAATGTTTTTATCTTCAGTAAAAATTGAACATCTTCCCATAAAAAAGACCTTTTTTTAAACCAAGTGCTTTTTGCAAATTATATCTCATAGCATCGTTCCATATTACGGCACGATTTTTATTTTTTGTATTTACATAACTGTTTCGATGAGTTATGTTCTCATAAAATATAACTTTTATACGGAGGGACCATGCCGGAAAAAATTGATCCTTATAAAAGCTATGGCGAAAAACTGATCGGATTGTTTGCCCGTCTGCTCTTTTCGGGTGAAAGTCATTCTCTGACGCAATTGGCGAAGATGCTTGATTGCTCCAAACAGACGATTCTGAGGTTGCTTGATGACATTCAGAAATCCTATGGGATCAATATTGAAGTCACCAGGCAGGGAAACAGAAGCTTCTATCGGATCAAAAAATCCGTCGCCTCGCTCCAGAATATCCCCATCACCGGAGCTGAACTTCAGTCCCTGCAGATGTGCAAGGCCTTTACGCAGCATCTCATCGGTAAAAAACTCTATGAAGAAGCAACGCAGGCGATCTTCAAGAGCAAGGCGGCTCTGGCCGGCGGCGGGCAAGTGAGTGACTGTCATTTTGCCTCGTTTCGTCCCGGCACGATTGATTACACGTCGTATCATCAAATTATCCACACATTAATTGAGGCCATGGAAAAGCATAAAGTCTGCAAGCTTACCTATCAATCCATAGAAGCGCCGCGGCCAAAAACGTACTACATCAAACCGCTGAAACTCTTTTCCCATCATGACGCGATTTACCTGCACGCGCAGAAGGCCAAAGAACCGGGCAAACCATACAGAGCGCCGAAGTATGATCCGCTTCTTGCCGTCCACCGCATGAAAGAATTGTGTATAACAGATATCAGTTTTCAGCCTGATCAATTTGATTTTGAAAAAAGTTTCAATCAGCAGTTTGGAATAATCAAGGATAAAGCGTTTGATGTGGAAGCCGAATTTACCGGCTGGGCTGCCTCCTACGTTTCAGAGCGAATCTGGAGCCCTGGTCAGAAAATCATTAAAAAAGGCAAAAACAAAATCCTTCTGAAATTTACCGCCTCTTCGGAACCGGAACTGATCAGTTGGCTGCTTTCCTTCGGTAAAGAAGCCATCCTCATCAAGCCCGACTGGCTGGTCAAAAAACTGAAATTAACAATAGGGGAAATGGCAGCCTGTTATAGTTGAAAAACAGGTCTATTATTCCTAAAGTTTATCTGATGAGGATCAGCGTACGCTATCTGCTTTTTAAATACCCTTTCAGGTCACGATAATAGTTTTCATGCGGTCCAATCATGATGAGTTCTAAATCCGGGCCTGCCTTTCTGTATGCTAAAAGGTATAAATTTGTTTTGAGCTTAAATTTATGGACGAAGACACCTTTCAGATCACCCTTCTTTTCTTCACCAACATTAGGGTTTTCGGCAATGTTTTTTCTTTTCGATCTAAAGCGGTTTTTTCAGCTTTAGACATCTTCTTAATTTTTTTTCGAATAATCTTGATTGGTAGATTTTCATGAGAATCTATCCAAACCGGTATTCAGTTTTATCGCCTTGATCCAACTCATCAAGTCCGCATAGGATTTCTTTGATGAGGGAATACGACAAATCCGGATTTTCCTCCGCGCATTTTCCCATTCGCGCCCAATGCTCAATCTGACCGGCAAGAGAACGATGGTTTATCCGGCTAAATCTCTTCGCCGCATCAACAAGTTCTGATGATATTCTGACTGCTGCAGTCATGCTTATCCTCCATGCAAATTTCTTATGGTTGAATTACATATCAAATTGCAACATTATGCAACGATTCATTGTATATCGTTATACGGGTAACATTTTAGAGATAAAATTATCACAGCCATGGATATCTACCTTTCCATGTACTTGTAATCACTCGATGATCAACAAAACACTTCAATCAATAAAAAATAAGATAATCGTTCCTTCATATGGAATGATCGCATAATAATCTATTCCCGAATTCAGATAGAAAGAAAAGGGAGGGACATTCTATGGCTAAAGACGAAACCAAGCGGGAAGACAAGGCGCTTGCCGAGTACGGCATCATCTATTTATCCGGCGAGATCAATAATTCCAGCGCCGAAACAGTCTGCAGGGAGATCATCGAACATAACATCAAGGGGGATGTAAACCAGATGCAGTTGATCATTAACTCGCCGGGCGGTGTCTGTTCAGCGGGATTCTCGATCATTGACATCATGGAATGGTCGCGGATTCCAATTTATACCACCGGTCTCGGAATGATTGCCTCCATGGGGCTGTTGATCTTTATGACCGGGGAAAGCGGGCGCAGGGTAATCACGTCACGCACGTCGGTGCTTTCCCACCGGTTTGCCGCGATGAATGCCGGTAATCACAGTCAGCTTATTGCCGGCCGGAAAGAGGAAGATATGATGCATGAACGGGTTGTTCATCATTATGAGACCTACTCCAACGTCAAGGATCGTGCGGAGTTGGAAAGTTATCTTCTGCGGGATGTGGACACCTGGCTTACACCGGAAGAAGCCGTGCAGTATGGCCTTGCCGATATCGTTGAACCCACTCGAAAAAGAGCCTAGGAGGGAATCAGCATGCGAGAACCGGTATCCACGATGAATACGAGCCATATGGCCACGGCACAGGCGGGACAGCTTGTTTCCCTTGCCGAATGCCGCGAGCATAAGATGAACGAAACCATATTTTCCGACAATCTGGATTATCTGGAAGCCCTGGAGAGGGAAGGGCAGTTGATACTGGCGCAGGCATTATCACGGCAGCGCGGGACGGATTGGCAGGCCAATCCCAATTACGTTCAGGCGATGTCCGTTGCGGGACTAACACCCGCGGAAAGCAGGCCGGAAAGGCTGGCAGAGCTGATAGCACTTACCGAGCAGCAAAACCGGCAGGGGGCCGCGTTGGCAGAGCAAAAAGGAGTTGAGATTTATTTTATAAAGTTCTGCCGCGACAATAAAATGGAAGGCTTTAACAGAAAATTGCTGATGCTGTTGCTCCTGCTGGCAACCAATGAGCGGTTCGCCGAGATGTTTGATCTTTGTAACTTCGGGGAAAAAGCGAGAAATGACAGCGCCGTGAAGATCGGAACCATCCTCCATATTATCTGCAGCGATTATCGCCAACAACTGGTCAACCGCAAATCTTTCAGTATAGAGTCCACGCTGATCCAGCAGGACATTCTGCAGATCGAGTGTGATAAAACCAGCATCGTCGAAAGATATGTCAGTCTCAATGACCGGTATGTCCGTTACTTTGTCGGCGACAATAATATTTATAAGAGCACATCCACCCTGATTCAACGGGATAACGGTCTGGTGCGTCTGGATCAGGTCATTATGCCGGAGGAAACAAAACAGGATATTGTTTCGCGCGTCGGTAATTACCTCGCGTGCCGAAACAGCGAGGAATCAGAAATGATCGATACGTTTTACGGCTACGGCACCGGCCTGACGCTGCTGTTTCACGGGCCTTCCGGAACGGGAAAAACCATGATGGCTCAAGCTTTAGCCTGTCATTTCAACAGGACGCTTTATTCGCTCAAAATGAGTAATTTTCGCAATGAGCGCTATACCGTCGTTGACGATGCCATTAAAGACCTTTTCCTGGAAGCCTCTCTGAATTCCGGGATCGCCTATTTTGATGAAGCGGATGATTTCTTTGAAAAAGACAGTTGCCTTTCAGGTTCGCTCTTAATCGAAATTGAAAAAGCCCGCTGCATCGTAATTTTATCAACAAACCGCCCTTTGCATCTGGATCCGGCTCTGGACCGCCGCTTATCCATGAAGGTCTGTTTCAATATTCCGGATGCCGAGCTGCGCTGTAAAATGTGGAAGGCATTAATGCCCGACTTTGTAAGATTATCACCCCATGTGGATTTCAGAAAACTTGCGGAGCGTTATAATTTCACCGGAGGGCTTATCAAAAACAGCATCTTTATGGCGGTGGTTTCATCCATGCGGTCCGGCAGCAGCGAGAAATCCCTGATCACGATGGAAATGATCGAACAGGCTTGCAGCCTGCAACTGCAGCAGATGTACGATATGAAAGATCTGTATCAGGTCTATACGCCGCAATGTAAATACGGTGATATCCCGATAAACATCGGTCAGGACATTGACCTGAAAAATGTTGCCAACATCTATCAGAGTCTCAAGGGGAAAAAAACAGGGCTGAACATTCTGGTGACTTCCAGCAATATACAGAGCGGTATCGACGTCGTCGAAGCTCTGGCCAATGAATGTCATCTCAAAATAAAAAAGGTCAATTACACGGATTTATTAAAAAGCACCAATGAAGGCAGTAGCGGCGCCATATTTGATCCGATAACGCAGACCAAAAAAGAACCCATGGAACTGGCTTTCGCTGAAAGTACGGGTGATGCCGCATTGCTTATGTTTGTTGATTATTACGGGGATACAAAATGGACGGAAAATGAAAAGAGTTGGAATGGAATCGAGAGACGATTGCTATACTATGACCTGCTTTTCAATATGAACCAATACCAGGGGCTTTTTTGCATGGTTTCGCTGCCGGCCGTTCAGAAGATACCGCGGCAATTCAATCTCTATTTTCAACTGGAATACCCACCGGTGGAGATCCAGAGGCGGCAGTGGAAAGAGTATCTAACGGATGGCAAATGTTGTGATGATGAATTGATGTCATTGGTGAAAAATAACCCCATGCATATTGCGGAAATAGATTATTTTGCCAAACAGGCCTTGATTCAAGCAGCGATCGAAGACAGTTCCAGAGAAATGACGGTAAAGGACATCCACAAAGTCATTGAACGCCATCACAAGAACTGTTCAAAACCGCCTTTGTTTGGAGGAACAAATAGCAATTATAAATAGGAGACTCTAATGACAAAATCCGACCAGCACATCGCTGATAAAGATTCTTATGATCCCGGAATAGATACAAGGGAATATTTTCCGGCTCTACCGCCATCCGGCCGGTTAATCATTAAACGAGGCGGGCATAGTATTACAAGGCAAATTCCTAAACCTATTGTACTCGTTGATACCCGTGAAAAAAATCCTTTTGATTTCAGCCGATTCAAAAACTGGATTGCGGGGGAAAAACGGACAGCCCTTAAAGCCGGCGATTACAGCATAGAAGGAATGGAATCACTGCTTGTTCTGGAGCGTAAAACTCTGACTGATCTTATAACAACTGTCATCCAGGAACGGACCAGATTTTTTAAATTATGCGAGAAAATGACAAAATACCGTTGGCGTGCTTTGTTGATCGAAGCCAGTTATGAAGACATCAAGACGCCATACGATTATGATGAATACAACACCATGGCTCATCCAAACGCTGTTTCGGGTACTCTCGACGCGCTGGAAGCACGTTACGGCATCCCGGTAATCTACACATCTCTTCACAGGCCGTTGGCTGAAGAGAAAGCCGCAAGTTGGTTATCGAAGCATTTTACGTATTGGTACTTGGAAAACAACGGATTAGGCCGTGTTTTGCAGGAAGGTGACCTGTAAGAACTTGCAATATTGACCTTTTGGCTTCATAATAATTAGCATTAATTTATCATGGAGGATATGGAATGAAAACCAACTCTGATGAATGGATAAAATCCAAGTCTTTTAAGAGAAACTTGTCATCCGATTTGATTAATAAACTTCAGAAAGAGCCACTATATATTGATTACCTAAAGGCTGATATTTTTGACCATTATGTTTTCCCGACAATTCGTATTAATAATATTGGTTTCTATTACAGAGGAGGATTGCTTTTTAAATATGATAAAGAAGGGTTCCATACCCACATAAAATATGCGGCGGCAATTGAGAAAGAGAACAAAAACTATTTGACTGAAAAGGAACTGGGAAACTACAAGTTGGCAACTAATTTCTCCAAGAATTATTCAAGAATAAAAGAGAATTGTTCAGTCTATTCCGGAGTAGAGGCAACTGGAGTATCTGATATTTATAACAGATATTCTTATGTGGGCAGAAGTTCTGGCATTGTCGTTTTGGATATTGAAGTATCCCTGAAGTCTTTAAATCAAGATAATAATCAGGACAGAATAGACATTCTTCTTTATAATATAAACGAAAGGAAATTGAAATTTGTTGAAGCAAAGCACTATTCAAATTCAGAAATATGGTCAAAATATGAAGCAAAAGTGATACGTCAGATCAAAAGATATGAAGAACAAATAAAGATTAAAAAGGCTGAAATAATTTCCGAATACAACCAATACATCGGAATCATAAATAACTTGTTTGGTGGTGAGCTTCCATTAATTGAAGATGTTGCACAAAATGTCGTTTTATTAATATTTGGCTTCGATAATGATCAAAAAAACGGAAGGCTGAAAACTCTTATTACAAAAAATTCGAGATTCAAAGACATGCTGACTTTTCCTATTGGGAATGTAGATCAAATTAAACTTAATAACCTCTGGAAGAAAACTCGATAAAAAAATGAAACTTATTATTCATCGAGGAGCAAATCAGGTGGGAGGGAGTTGCATAGAGCTCAGCCATGAGGATTACACAATTCTCATGGATTTAGGACTTCCGCTCGATAGCAACTTTGATGATGACATGGAATCCCGCCTGCCGCAGCCGCTTTTCAATGAAATCAGGCAGGGAAACAAAAAAATAAAAGCTGTACTCTTATCTCATGCCCATGTTGATCACTTTGGTTTGATAGGAATGTTGCCTGACGAAATCCCGATATATACTGGGCAGGCGTCAGCCGATTTAATCAACCTGACACAAAAGGTTAGTTACCGTCCGAAAAAACCGATTGCACCTATATTCTTTGAAAACAGAAAAACGTTTTTTGTGGGACCCTTCGCTATCACACCTTACCGTGTAGATCATTCAGCTTTTGATTCCTATGCTTTTCTAGTCTCTGCCGGCGGGAAAAATATTTTTTACTCCGGCGATTTCCGTGCCCATGGAAGATTGACAAAAATATTCGATAAACTGATCAGTGATCCACCCAAAGTAGATGTATTGCTGATGGAAGGGACAATGGTTGGTTCCCGATGTAATGAACTCTCCCTGTCGGAAAGAAAACTTGAAGAAAAGTTTGTGCAATTGATTCAGGAAACACCGGGAATTGTAATGATCAGCACTTCCAGCCAAAACATCGATCGTCTGGTAACCATTTTCAAGGCCACAATGCGTTCCCAAAGGCTTTTCATTATAGACTTTTATACGGCAGAAATCCTTGAGACAGTGGGCAAATATGCAAAGATTCCGCAAGCCTACTGGCCTAGAATCAGGGTATGTTATCCAAATCGTCTTGAAACTTGGTTCAAAATGCTTGGATTGTCATATATTCCAGAAAAACATCGTCAAAATGTAATCACATGGACAAGACTGAGAGAACTTGAGGATAAGGCAGTAATATTGATTCGCCCTAATTTTACTGAAGTAAAGAAATCCTTAAGTCTCGAAGACGCCACCTGGATTTATTCCATGTGGCCAGGTTATTGTGAACGGGATGAACGTTTAAAAGATTTAAGAAATTATTTTCAAGGGAAAGGGGTTCGGATTGAATCTCTGCATACAGGCGGACATGCTAAAATACCCGATCTTGCCAGACTTACGCAGGCTTTAAAACCGGAAGTGATCATTCCTGTCCATAGTTTTCATGCAGAAAAATTTAAAGAATATTTTACTAATGTAAAGATTGTAAAAGATGTAGAGGCAGTATCAATAGATTAAATTGTATTGACCTACGAACGCTGTTTCGGGATACCCGTCATCTATACAGCGCTGTATCGTCCTTTGGCTGAAGAAAAAGCCGCAAGTTGGCTATCCAAGCATTTTACGTATTGGTACTTGGAAAATAATGGATTCGGTCGCGTCCTGCAGGAAGGCGATCTGTAAAAATTTGATTATAAAACATGGATAAGGCCATCTCGTTTTTTTATACGGAAATTACGGCTAGCGGTTTTTTCGAATCATTAAATGCAATTTGCGCACGCAAGGTGCAGGACGAACCTAAAACAATGTATGAGATTATTGGTTGAACGCCTGACCCATTAAGGATAAATGCCACAAAAGAATGACTGTATGGATTATCTGCATAAAACAACGAAAAGTGTTACTTTACGCACATAATCAATACAAGAAGGGACGTATGCTTTCTGAATTTGTTCAAAACATGCTTGCGCAGGGTCGCTTTTCGTTCACCCTTGCGGATGTGACGCAACGGAAAGATTCCTCACCCGTTGTTAGCTTGGCGTGCGGCTTTGCTGGAACGAATTCGCTTTTTTTACTGATCTTCATGAGTCCTCAGTCTTCAGCGTTATTTCACGCCGCTTTCAGAGGATGGATTTTCTTTATTTCAGCTTGATACGCCTGCTGAGCCTCCCAGAGATCATGAGCGCGTTGTGCGTTTAACCAAAATTCCGCCGTATTACCGAACAAACGGCTAAGGCGTAACGCCATAACCGGTGTCAGCGCGCGGCTTTCCCTTAATAATTCATTTACCGTCTGACGCGATACGCCCAGCGCTTTGGCCAAGCTGGCAACATTGAGATTATAATCAGGCATAAAATCTTCCTTAAGAATTTCACCCGGATGCGTCGGCTTTACTTTTCTTTTTCCATCATATTTTATGCTCATGTTTTTACCTCTTTTAATGATAATCGGTTAGTTCAACATCATATGCATCGCCGTTAACAAACCGGAAGCATATTCTCCATTGGTCATTCACGGATATTGCGTATTGACCTTTTCTATCATCTTTCAGCGCATGTAGATGATTACTCGGCGGCACTTTTAAATCATCTAAACAGGTTGCCAAATCTATATATTCAAGACGCCTTATCGCTCTTTTAAGAACATCAGGCTGAAACTTCTTTGATTTACCGATAATGTACAAATCACGCGTATGTTTGTCGGCAAATGTTTTTATCATGGGTATTGTGTAACGTGACTCGTGACATTTGTCAAGAGCAAAGATTTGATTCTAATAATGTCCCTTTTCTGTTATTGCCCAACTTGATTGGGCGATCGACTTTTTTTAATAATTCGGTATACTGTCCCTCGAATACCACTATAAAAAAGGAGCCAGCAAGAAATGAATAAAGTTGAACTGAGAAATGAATTTATGCCTCATCCTGAATCGTTATTAGAAGACTGGAAAGCAGGCAATCATTCCATGCTCATGCAATCTAATGCTTCCGACTACATTAAAAACATTTTAACCACGAAAGCAAAAATACGTCAGGGCAGAAGATTTTTCGGCGAAGCCTATATTGCCAGCAAAATAGAAATGAAAGAAGGTTGGTACAATTCCTTCAAATGGTTAACAGCGGACAAATGGCTTAAAGGCGATGGATTGGAATCTGAATTTGAAAAGCCGTTTCATGAAGCTCTCATGAAGCATATTGGAGTTAATGTCTTAAGCAAATTGCAGGCAAAGGCCAATGAATTTTTTAACAACCACAAAGAAAAATTTATGCATGAAGGTAAATACAAAAAACCAGTTGCGCCCGATCTGTGGCTGATTGATAAAGATGAGTGTTTTAGATTTATAGAAAGCAAGTTGCCGGGCGATACAATAGCAGCGCATCAGATTGCAGGGCTGGCCTTAATCGGCAAATATTTGGGAGATGCTTTCCCGGTTTCAATTTCCATTATCCATCTCTACCCTGAAGATATAGATCCCGTGAGGCTCTACGATGATTATTACAATCTGATATAAAGGTTGCGTACTACGACAACACATCGAGTACGATAATTTATCGATCAGATACGGATACGTCTTATAATTGCAGTAAAAGAGTTTCAAATTGCAGAAGTATTTTGCAGCAGAAACAAACAAAATTAAATTATAAAATTATTCTCCCTCTATCGAGGGGTGTGGAACTAATGGAAATATTTCAATTTTATTCTTGCAATGTTTTCAGGAAGTTGTATTATGATCACCAGCTACACAAAAATGCATATCTTTTGAATATAATGCAAGAATTAATGAACCTTGTGGCTATAGCAAATGTTATTATACACTGCGCTGTGTCCGGTGAATAGTTAAGTAATGCCTCAAATATTCGATAACATAGAAAAACATCTTTTATCTGCTCTATCGGAAGCGATGTGGCTTTCAGAACGCGCCGATTTCTGCGTCGGTTATTTCAACCTGCGCGGCTGGCGCAAAGTCGATTCGCTTGTTGAAAAATGGACAGGCGGCGACGGTCATTGCTGTAGATTACTTGTCGGTATGCAGCAAATGCCCCAGGATCAAATGCGCTCGGCCATGAGCCTTATCAAAGAAGACGAACCGATAGATCAAGCGACTGCCATAGCTTTAAAGAAAAAACTTGCGCAGGATTTCCGCGACCAATTAACGATTGGTATTCCAACAAACGAAGATGAAGAGGGTTTGCGTCGCCTTGCATTACAAATCACATCAGGTAAGTTGGTTGTAAAGTTATTTCTCCGCCACCAGCTGCATGCAAAACTTTATCTTTGTTTCCGGCAAGATCCTCTTAATCCCAAAATTGGTTATTTAGGCAGCAGCAATCTGACATTAGCCGGGCTGTCGAAACAGGGCGAACTCAATGTCGATATTCTTGACCACGACGCCTGCGACAAACTTGCCAACTGGTTTGAAGAACGCTGGAAAGATAAGTTCTGCGTTGATATCTCCAAAGAACTTGTCGAGATAATCAATACAAGCTGGGCAAGTCCCGAACCGATTCCTCCGTATCAAATATATGTTAAAATGGCTTATCATCTTTCCCAGGAAGCACGGGCCGGATTAACGGAGTTTCGTATTCCAAGCGATTTCGGTAACATGCTTTTTGAATTTCAAAAGGCCGCTGTAAAAATTGCCGCGCACCACCTCAACAAACGTGGCGGTGTCGTGATTGGTGACGTTGTCGGTCTCGGCAAAACTTTAATGGCAACTGCGCTTGCCCGTATTTTTGAAGATGACCACGGTGTTGAAACGCTGATCATATGCCCGAAAAATCTAGTGCCAATGTGGGAAGATTACCGCCAGCGCTATCGCTTGCGTGCCAAGGTTTTGTCAATCACGCAGGCGCAACGGGAACTGCCCGATCTCAGGCGATTTCGCCTGGTGTTGATAGACGAGAGCCACAATCTACGAAACCGGGAAGGCAGGCGCTATCATGCTATTGCAGAATATATCGCAGCAAATGACAGTCGCGTCATTTTGCTTTCGGCCACACCATACAATAAAACCTATCTGGACTTGTCCAATCAATTGCGATTATTTATTGACGAAAAGAAGGACATCGGCATTCGACCTGAAAAACTCCTGCGTGAACTTGGTGAAACAGAATTTATCAGAAGGCATCAATGTCCGGTGCGTTCACTGGCTGCCTTTGATAAAAGCGAATATGCAGACGACTGGCGAGACCTGATGAGGCTTTACCTTGTCCGCAGAACGAGAAGTTTCATTCAAGAAAATTATGCCAAAAACGATGCAGAGCGCAAACGTAAATATCTTGAGTTTCAAGATGGTACGCGCTCCTACTTTCCTACAAGACTACCCAAGACGGTAAAATTCAAAATCAGTGAGAAAGATCCCAACGATCCATACGCACGACTGTTCACGGATGATGTCGTGGATATTGTTGACGACCTCACGCTTCCCAGATATGGCCTTGGTAATTATGTGAAACCGACGCCGCATAAACCGCCGACCACGGAAGAGGCCAAGGTGTTGGCCGATTTGTCGCGTGCCGGAACCCGGCTAAAAGGTTTTTGCCGTACGAATCTTTTTAAACGTTTGGAAAGCTGCGGCCAATCCTTCATACTTTCCGTTGAACGGCACATTCTGCGTAACTTTATTTGTCTGCATGCAATTGAAAATGACCTGCCCATCCCTATCGGCACCCAGGATATTGGTTTGCTGGATGCATGGGCAAATGATCAGGATACTGATTTGTGGGATGCTGCTTCCGACAATGACGAAAACAACAATTCAACAAGTGATCCCACGGCCAACATAACTCAGGTTACAACTGAGCAGAAATTCAAAGAACAGGCCTCGGAAATTTACGAAACCTATGCCAAACATTTTCAACGCCGCTTCAAGTGGCTCAAACCGGAATTGTTTAATGATGCTTTGGCTAAGGATTTGCGCAAAGATGTCAAGTCGCTGATGAGTGTTTTGAAAAAGGCTGGTGGTTGGGACCCGAAACTTGATACAAAGCTTCAGGAGCTGTTAACACTTTTAACGAAAAAACACGATAAGGATAAAGTTATCGTGTTTTCACAATTTGCCGATACGGTGAATTATCTTGCTGCGCAGATAAAAGCAGCCGGATTACAGTCCGTTGAAGGCGTCACAGGCGACACGGAAGACCCCACGGCCATTGCATACCGTTTCAGCCCTGTCAGCAACGACAAACGCAATCAAATTGCTTCGGACAAAGAGCTGCGCGTCGTCATTGCCACCGATGTGCTTAGTGAAGGCCAGAACCTTCAGGACTGTTCAATCGTCGTGAACTTTGATTTGCCCTGGGCAATTATCCGCCTGATCCAACGAGCAGGTCGTGTTGATCGTATAGGACAGAAGTCGGATACAATCCTGTGCTACTCTTTCCTGCCTGCCGACGGCGTGGAAAGGATTATTCGTTTACGTGCAAGAGTTCAACAGCGTCTGCAGGAAAACGCCGAGGTTGTCGGCGCTGACGAGACATTTTTTGAGAACCAGGATAACGAGCAGGTTGTCCGTGATTTATTTACCGAAAAAGCTGGCATCCTTGACGGAGATGAAGATACCGAAGTTGACCTCGCTTCATACGCCTATCAGATATGGAAAAACGCCATTGACCGCAACCCCGAACTGGCAAAAACAATACCGGCCATGCCGAATGTCGTTTATTCAACGCGGCCGCATAAGCCAATAGCCAATCAACCCGAAGGTGCATTGGTTTATCTGCGGACTGCTGAGGGCAACGATGCCCTGGCCTGGATTGATAAAAACAGCACCAGCGTTACCGAGTCACAGTTTGCGATATTAAAGGCTGCAGAATGCAAGCCGGAGACCTCGGCGCTGCCGCGGCACAAACAGCACCATGAAATGGTTGCCACCGGTGTTAAGCTCATTGTAGAAACCGAAAAATCCGTCGGCGGCCAACTGGGCAGACCTACCGGCGCGCGCTTCCGCACATACGAACGACTCAAAGCGTATGCCGAAGAAATAAAAGGCACCCTTTTTGATACGCCAGAACTGCGTAAGACGATAGAAGACATTTATAAATATCCGTTATTGCAATCTGCAACTGATACGCTGAACCGCCAGCTAAAGAGCGGCATCGGCAATCAAGCGCTGGCCGAACTGGTGATGTCGCTTCGCGCTGATGCGCGTCTTTGCCGTGTGGCCGAAGATGTCGAATCAAAAGAACCGCAGGTTATTTGTTCCCTTGGTCTCCGAGATGAAGAGCAACTGGCCAAAGAGGAGAAAGCATGAAAATTGATGTTACCGCAGTCCGCTAATGTCTGAAATCTTTCGATTTTAAAACTCTCTTTCGCGAGCATCTTGGGTGGGACAATCACACTGCCCAGCTTGAAATTCCTATTAACGGGCAGACTATTTCCCTTTCCGCCATTGCCCAGAAACGCGGTTTTGTCGCTTTTATTTGTGAAGGTCAGATTACCGACCGCCCCACGCGTCTCAAACTTGACCAGCAAATAACCAAATCAGCCCGAGAGCATTTTGTCATTTATGCCGACAAAACTAAAGGTCAGCAGGTATGGCAGTGGGTGCGCCGCGAGCAGGGCAAGCCGATGGCCAGTCGCGATCATCGTTTTGACATCCGTCAGACAGGCGATCCACTCATCCAGCGACTTGATCAGATAGCCGTTGATATGGAAGAAGAGGACATCCTTACCGTTGTGGATGTGGCAGTGCGCGCCCGTGCCGCCTTCGATTTGGACAAAGTCACCAAGCGTTTTTACGATCGCTTCAAGAACGAACACGCTGCCTTTCTCAAACTCATCAAGGGATTTCCCAAGCCGCAAAAAGTTGATGGTAAAGAGGTGCCACATCCCGATCTTCAGTGGTACACCTCGCTGATGCTCAACCGATTGATGTTTGTCTATTTCATCCAGAAGAAGGGCTTTCTCGATGGCGATACTGAATACTTGCGCAATCGCCTGAAGATGATCCAGCAGGCAAGGGGCAAAGACAAATTTTTGTCTTTCTATCGCTATTTTCTTTTGCGTCTTTTTCATGACGGCCTGGGGAAAGCCCCGGATGAACGAAAACTAGATGCCGCAATAGAAAAGCTGCTGGGCAAAGTTCCGTTTCTAAACGGCGGGTTTTTTGAAGTGCATGATCTGGAGCAACGCTATTCTGAAATAGACATACCTGATAATGCCTTTGAAAAACTTTTCGATTTCTTCGACCAGTACCGCTGGCATCTTGACGAGCGACCGCTCCGCGCCGATAATGAAATCAATCCCGATGTTGTGGGCTACATCTTTGAGAAGTATATCAATCAGAAACAGATGGGTGCCTATTACACAAAGGAAGATATTACCGGATATATCAGCAAGAATACCATCATTCCCTATCTTTTCGATGCCGCACAGAAGAAATGCGCTATTGCCTTTGAACCCAACAGCGCCCTCTGGCGATTGCTACGCGACAATCCAGACCGTTACATCTATCCGGCGGTACGTCACGGTGTTATAAAAGATGACGGCACTGTGATACCCGAATCTGCGTTGCCGGATTTCGTGCGCAATGGCATGCATGACCCCAAAGTGCGCATGCACGACAGCCGTTACAATCTTCAACAGGCGACGGCTGAAGACGAATTGCGACTTGTTACCGAAACCTGGCGTGAATACGTATATCGTCGAAACCGCTGCCTGGAAATGCGCGAAAAACTGTTCAGCGGCGAAGTTCACGCGATCAACGAGATGGTTACGTTCAACCTTGATATCTGGCAATTTGCCCGCGATGCCATCGTCCATGCGGAAGGGCCGGAACTGCTGCGCGCCTTCTGGGATGCCATCATCAAGGTTACCGTTCTTGATCCCACCTGTGGGTCCGGCGCATTTCTCTTTGCTGCCCTGCGCATACTGGAAACACTTTACAGCGATTGCCTGGAGCGCATGGAACGATTCATCGAAGATATTACTGACAAACCGCATCATCCTGAACAATACAGCGACTTTAATAAAGTCCTAGCCCAACTCGCCAAACATCACAATGAACGCTACTTCGTTCTCAAATCCATCATCATCAACAATCTTTTCGGTGTGGATATCATGGAGGAAGCGGTGGAAATCTGCAAGCTGCGCCTTTTTCTAAAGCTTGTCGCTCAGGTGGAAAAGGTTGAACAGATGGAACCATTGCCCGACATAGATTTTAACATCCGCGCCGGCAATACTTTGGTTGGTTATGCAACTGCCAATCAGGTGCGCAAGGCATTTACGGAGGAACGGAAATCTGACCTGGAAGTTCAGAGCAAGCTTCTTTTGGATAGCAGTGAAGATGATTATAAGAGATTTGAAGAAAGTGTTGAACTTGTGGAAAGAGCATTTCGGCAATATCGCGCCCAGCAAACTACCTATGGTGGAAAAATTACCCACAAGGATAAACAAAATTTGCGCACGCGCCTGGCTGAACTCAATATCCAACTGGACGGAAATCTCGCGACTGAATACGGCATCACGCCAAAAAGCTACGGCTCAAAATCAGCTTACGAACAGGCTTTTATCAAATGGAAAGAAAGCCATCAGCCTTTCCATTGGTTCGTTGAATTTTATGGAATTATGAGTACTGGCGGTTTCGATGTGATTATCGGGAATCCGCCATACTTAGAATTGCGTCAGGTTGAATATACTCCACGTTTATTTAAAACACTTGATTCTGGTGCTATACATGCCATGTGCGTGGAACGCAGTGCAATAATTCTCAATAGTCGCGGTGCAATGAGCATGATTGTTCCCTTAGCGCTCGTGTCGACTCAACGAATGGTAACGGTTCAAAAAATTATCGAAAATAATGCATATGCTTGTTACGCTAATTTCGCATGGAGACCAGGGAAACTTTTTGATACAGTGAATCGTGCATTAACCATTTTCGTTTCATTACGTGGCATCGTGATCTGGTCAAGTAAAAACGGACACCTTGTTAAGCTGCATTTGCCAACATAAAACTCTTTTCAAAATCATTCGGTTGTTTGTATCCTAAATACGAATGAAGACGCTGACTGTTATAAAACATTTCA
>Ga0208040_1000259_pt1 | contig 70383 bp, 66 predicted proteins | sample AD_UKC083_MetaG_FD_184431 | JGI IMG/M metagenome (GOLD analysis project Ga0208040, IMG submission 184431) | Active sludge microbial communities of municipal wastewater-treating anaerobic digesters from USA - AD_UKC083_MetaG (SPAdes) (version 2) | ecosystem: Engineered > Bioreactor > Anaerobic >...
CTCTTTAAGCTGACGGCGGTTCTTTGAAATGAGGATGCATAGGGGCAAAAAAAGAAGCTCTTATGGAGGGAGGCCCATCGAACTCTCTACGGCAAGGGAATATGACGGAGAAAAGGGGCTTTATTACTACCGGGCAAGATATTATGATCCGAAGGCAGGGAGGTTTATTACAAGGGATCCGATCTCGTTTGCCGGAGGGGGATGTTAACCTGTATGCGTATGTCGGGAATAATCCGGTTAACTGGGCGGATCCGGATGGTTTGGCGACTAAGCCAGGAGAGTGCCCCAATTAGTAAATTCAGAGTATAAATTCAGGGTATAAATTCAGAGGACATAACACTTAATTAATCGCAACATGTTTTTATGACGGCGGTTGAAGTTTTTTTTCAACCACCGTCGCCTGACAAATACATTAAATGAAAACTCTACCTGTTAGCAGTTGTAATGAGCATGTGCCGTATTTGGGACATGTTCAACAATGATCGTTGTAGTTGATTAAAAAATTCAAATATTTTCTGGCATTTACAAATGTTGCAAAATTAAGGCGATATTTCCTCTTCAGAAACCAAGATATTCTTGACATTGGGTCATGATTTCCTATACAAAACATACCGACGCAATTTTGTATCAAATAAAAGGATGCGTCTGATGTGGATGTAGCAGTATCGGCAACACTGAAGAAATGTAAAGTTTCATCAAGAGGAAAGCTTTGCATAACCAGGTCCATTTATTTATTCTGTCATACCGGCGTAGGAGACTGTGTCGTAATGTCATTGCGAAGGAGCAACAGCGACTGAAGCAATCTCCTAAGTAGCCGAATACACGAGATTGCCGCAACGCCTGAGAGGCGTCTCGCAATGACCATTCTGCATTGTGACACAGTCTCGTAGGCCGGTATCCAGTTATTTCATGTACTTCCTGGATTCCGGTTTTCACCGGAATGACGAAAAAAAGAATTATGCAAAGCTCTCAATAGAACTTCTTGATGAAGGTCAAAATCATAGGATATGATCCAGGTAAGTTCGAGTCAGCAGATGCCCTTCCGGAACATGATTTGTCAGTTGCTTCAAATTCCTGTCAGCAGAATTTCAGTCGATGATAAATTTCTAATTAAGGAGGTCGTATATGTCGAATAAAGAAGCCGTTGTCCCGTCAACAAACCTTGATGCTATTTACACCAAACCCAACAACCTGGTCGATTTGTTTGAAAATTCCGTAGCCAAATTTGGATCCAGCAACCTGTTCGGTACCAAGAATAAAACGACCGACCAATATGAATGGGTCACTTATGGAGCCGTAGCCGAGAGGGTAAATAATCTCCGGGGCGCTTTGAATAAACTGGGATTGAGCAAAGGAGAGAAGGTCGGCGTCATTGTCAGCAATTCGGTGGAGTGGTTTGTTTGCTGCCAGGCGACACATGGTCTGGGCGGAGTGTTTGTGCCCATGTATGAAAAGGAGCTGCAGAAAGTCTGGCAATACATTCTTCAGGATGCGGACATTAAGTATGTTTTTGTCCGTGATCAGAAAATTTATGATGTCGTAAAGAGTTTTCAAAAAGACATTCCAACCTTGAAGGATATTTTCATTCTGTTCGGAGAAGGAGAAAAATCCCTGGCCCAACTGGAAAAAACGGGCAAGGCCAATCCAGTTCCCTCCTACAAACCGCACTGGTCCGAGACGGCCTTTATCATCTACACGTCGGGTACTACAGGAGATCCAAAAGGCGTGCTTCTCCATCATGGCAACATGACGCACAACGCCCAGGAGAGCCGGGATACTTTCGATGTAACAGAAAAAGATATAGGCTTGAGTATTCTTCCCTGGGCGCACAGCTTCGGCCTGACCGCTGATCTGCATTGTTATCTCCTGGGTGGCGGGAGCCTTGGATTTGCCGAATCCGCTGAAAAACTCACTATCAATTTCAGCGAGGTCAAGCCCACCGGTATGTCCGCTGTGCCTCGTGTTTTCAACATTATCTACGATAAAATCCAGCAAGGTGTGTCGGCCGATCCGGAAAAAAAGAAAGTCTTTGACGCGGCGTTAGCCGAGGCCGTAAAGAATCGGGATCTGAAAGAAAAAACTGAAGAGTTCAAGTTCTATGATGCTGTGGCCTTTTCCGTTGTCCGGAATATTTTCGGCGGGCGGCTGAAACATGTAGTCACCGGCGGCGCATTGATGAAACCGGAAATCGCACTGTTTTTCGCCGATGTTGGAGTGCCTACATACGACGGCTATGGTTTGTCGGAAACATCACCTGTTATTTCAAACAATTCGCCCTTGCGTGGCAATAAATACGGCACAGTCGGCAAGGCTTTCAAGGATACCAGGATTATAATTGATAAATCCCGCGTCGGTGAAGACAGCCCGGACGGCGAGATCGTGGTGTACGGCGCCCAGGTCATGCAGGGCTATCATAAAAAACCAAAAATCACCGCTGAAGCGATGATGCCGGATACCTGGAACGGCTTCCCCGGAATCAGAACAGGCGACCGCGGTTGGCTTGATGAAGAAGGTTATCTGCATATCACCGGCCGGTTCAAGGATGAATATAAACTGGAAAACGGAAAATATGTGCATCCCGAATCCATCGAGAACGAAATGAAAATTCTCCGTTATGTGGCCAATGCCATTGTTTACGGCGAAGGCCGCCTGTATAACGTAGCCCTGGTTGTGCCGGATTTTGAGGCGATGAAGGGCGATCCCAAAACCGCTGCCTGGGTACAGGGGACGCACGAGGAAACTATTGCCAACAAGGAGTGCACCGATTTTATTGCTCAGCAGATAACCGAACATCTGCGTAAAACTTTCGGTGGCTATGAAATTCCCCAAAAGTTCCTTTATATCACGGAGGATTTTACCGTGGATAACGGCATGCTGACCCAGACGATGAAACTTATCCGACGAAATGTCATGAAAAAATACGGCGATCAGCTCAAAGCACTCTATGAGTAATGAGGAAACAGCAAATAATCATTCTGTTTAAAATGTGATTCGAAAAACTGTGCCGGCGGCTGACTGCCGCCGGCGTCAGCAGTTGAACACAAAATACAGGAAGAAGTATTTGTTCCAGACAATTTTCCCTGATCCGCGACATGGTCCGCAGGACGAAAGGAAGGGATATGAAAAAAATCAGTTCTGTTCTGATTTTGGCAATGATGGTATCCCTGCTGCTCGTGAATTGTGACAGCATTTCCTACAAGTGGGTAAAATATCATGACGACAATGACGGCAATGCCTATTTTTATAAAAAGGGAAAAGTTGATAAAGACGGTTACAAGCATATTGTTCAGGCCTGGAGCAAAGAAGTTTATTCACAAAGGGGCCGGGACGCTGAAATCGAATCCAGAACGAAGGATGGATTGACCAGCAAGGGATACAGGAAGCTTTCCTACAAAAAATGTTTGTATGAGATAGACTGCAGCCGACTGAAAATCAGTACGTTATCCATAAAACACTTTGACACGGATGATAAGGAGCTGTATTCCGGAGGAACGGGTGAGAGAAACTGGTACGATATTCAACCGGATTCACCCGGCAATCGCCTGCGGCAGGAAGTCTGTAAATAACCCCCTCCGCCCTTATTGCCCGGCCGGATTCATAAGGCTGCAGGACACAAGAAAAGACTCAACTTCTTTGAAAACATGCGCGGCAATTTCCCCCCGCACAATTCCATGCTGATGATAATCAATCCAGGAAAAACTTTTTTTTGCCGAACCGATGCGCTTGAAAATTTCGGGGCCGCTTTTCGGATCGACTTTGGGGTCTAGATTGGCCTGGATGACCAGGGACGGAATTTTAATGTCAGGGAGCGCTCGGCCGACTTTTTTCATGAGCTTTTTGACCTGAACAAAAGCGCTGACCGGGCATTGCAGATAGTTGATGTGGGGATTGTCCGCGTCGTTTTCCATAAACTCTTTTGTTATTTTACGTACACCCGCAAATTTGCAGAGTTGATTGAATCCATTCAGAAGTTCGGCAAACCTTGATGAAAAACGTTTGAACTTCAGCGGTGCACTGATGCTGATTACCGCCTCAAAATCGTGCGGTTTCATGATGGCCGATTGAAGAGCGAGGCCCGCTCCGGTGGAGAAACCGGCCACAATAATTTTTCTGCAGCAGGTTTTCAGAATGGCATGACCGCGGTCAACCGAGTCAAGCCAGTCTTGATAATGGCGGGTAGCAAGATCTTTGGATGATGTCCCGTGGCCTGAAAGCCTTGGTGCGTAAATGGTAAAACCTTTTGTATGCAGAAATTCCGCCCATTCCCTGACCTCCTCCGGTGCAGCCATCAGGCCGTGGATGAGAAGCACACCATGGTCTGAGTGATTTGAAGGCAGGAAGAAAGGCTTCCCGATTGCCGAAGGTTTTGTTTCGCCCGCGACAAAATATTTTTTATATTCTCTGAAAAACAATTCCGTCTCGGCATCTTGAAGCTTCACTGGTTCAATTCCACTGCCTTTAGGGAAGAAAGAGCGGTTCATCAATCAGGCGCCAACACTGGAAAAGACCCCATAGATCATTGCATAGTGCAGGCTTCCGCCGATCAGAACCAGGATATGAAAGAGCTCATGAAAACTGAAAACACCCGGAAACATCCTTGGTTTTTTTATGGCGTAAACAATGGCCCCCAGGGTAAAGGCGATTCCTCCCGATACCAGAAGAACGGCCTGGGATGAAGTCATGTTGGCAAGTAGTTGCCTTACGGTAAAAAGGGCTGACCAGCCCATGGATAAATAGATAATCGCGTAAAGCTTTCTCGGCGCCCTCGGGAAAAATATCTGTGAAATGACGCCGGCACCCACAAGGCTCCACTGGAAAATGATCATATACCATCGGTATGGGTCTTCCATGCAGAAATAGCATACCGGAGTAAAGGTTCCGGCGATCATGAAAAAAATAGCCATCCGATCCATTTTCCTCCAGAAGGAAAGCTCGTTCTCTTCTTTTTTGAACGCGTGATACAGCGTGCTTGCTGAAAAAAGAAAAACAACGGAAATGCCGTAAATAAGCGAAGTGACGAGACCGGATGTCGAATCACTGGCCTCCATTGCCAGATAAACTGTGCCGACGATCGCGGCGATCACACCCGCGAGGTGTGAATAAACATTAAATAACTCCTGCGTTTTGACTTTCATGACATTTTCCCCTTGCAGAGCTTAAGCATCTCAATTTTAGATGCTTTGTCACAAATTTATTTTAAAAGCGAGAATTTATTACAGGATTTTTGCACTGCATAAGCAGTGGATATTTATAAATATGTTATAAATTGTTCCCGGTTTGTAGAATGGATCTACCATCCCTTTCATATAAAAAAGGGTGTTTTGATACAATCCTCCCGCGTGACACTGCCGGCAGAAAGGAGTAAAATCATTTTAAGGATGCGGATATGGAAAGAATTTCGGTGAGGGTTGCTGCGGTATGGCTGGTCTTTTCTTTTACAGTAATGTTATGTGCATGCAGCGATGGAGATAAGGCGATATGGAGTGGAACTATATTAGTCGAGCATCAGGAGGAAAATTTGCCGGACAGTGTTCATCATGTGCGTTATGCTTTGGTCGATGAACAGGGCAACCAGACACTTTTGTCTTCCTCGTTTACCATATCTTCCCAACATGTGCTGACAAACATTCCAATCAATACAACAGCCATGATCATAGAGTTTTGCGCGGAAAATGGAGAGGTTTTGGATGAAGACGTTCAACCGATTGCTTTTACAGCTTACATTGCCTACTCTGCACCCCGCTATAATCCGGAATTTGTGGACGGACGCGTTGCCGTTGTGGATGTGGACAAGGCCACCGGCAATGTGCTGGTAAGGGGCAGCATCCCGCTGACAGGCGATACAAGAGAGGCCAAAAGTTATCAATATGAAGCAATCAAGGTGATCACCAAAGAGAAATTGAAGACATTAGACCCGGATTTTCACTTCGAGATTGCTGATTATGATGTCATCGAATTTGTTCTTCACGACAATGCTACCAACGCAATTGAGCTGAATCTGGAGATGAATGCTCTGGGACGAAGCCTTGATGATATTGCGAACGGTTTCGGCCGTAAATGGCTTCCGTATGATAATGACAGCGATTGGGAACCGGAAACCATTTATACATCAACAATTGCTGAAAAGATACTTGGGGGACTTGTATGGTGGCCAATGTTTGCCTGCCCGAGCAAGCCCTGCGATAATACGATCAGGAAGTACGACGGTTTATATACAGAGACGGAAGTGGCGCTCGACAAGATGCATTTTATTGACGCTTCCGCCTATCTGAGGACCTTGCTGACGACCGCTGACGGTTCCGGGAAAAAAAGACTGATTTATTTTCACTGTGTAACGGGAACAGACAGAACAGGTGCCCTGCATATAACCTATATTCTGGACAACAACCCGGACCTGAGCTTCAGGGAAGCCATCGAAAAGGCAAAAATCGGCGCAATGCAGGGCTCTGATGTCCAGCAGTTAGATCCCGTGCTTGTGCCTCTCTGTGCATACGCTGGTTTGGCCTACCGATACTGTCAGGAAAAAAACAAGGACAATCTTGTGCGATGTGGAGAAATGCCCGATGGACTCGGTGACAATGTTTCGCTTTGCAGACCCTAGCCAATCTGTGTGTATTTTGAATGATCCAAAAAGCTTCTACTGAGCATTTTGAGTTTGCTGATTCTGCAATTTTTGTAGACAGGACATCCATTTTATGTAATATGATAGTCAGATGAAGGATTGAGGATCATGGATACACTGTTGCACACCTTCAAAGACTTGTTTCCATCGTGTTTTGCACAAATCTGCACATCCGTAAAATTTATTATAATCCGAATATTTGCATGTCATACTACCCAAACTTCCATCCCTCTTTTTACAACAAATGGAAAAATAATCATTCTTATTTCAAACATGAGGAAAACAGGCATGCAACTTGTTTAAAGTATCAAAGATTAATGTTGGTTTTTCGATAATGGAAAGAGCCAAAATGTTGATGGGGAAGATATTGTATTACAAGTTATTTATGTTCAAAGGTAATTTTAACTGCAGGAGGTGAAAATGAGCTATTGGATGAAATGTTCTTTTTTGACGGTAATCTTAACGATCCTGATGGTAACAACGGCCGTTCAGGCTGATGCGTCTGTTGATAAATCAGGAAATAATCCTGCTTCGGGGCTTGCGCTGCTTTTTGACCAGGATCTCGGTGATGATTCTCCCATTTTGCTTGCGCAACGTCCCTGGCGTCGTGGTCCGGGATATCGCAGATATCCGCCTCGCCGTCACTGGGGTTATCGCGGTTATGGACCTCCCCCCCCTCGCCGTCACTGGGGTTATCATCGTGGTTGGGGTCCTCCTCCACCTCATCGCCGCCACTGGGGTCATCGTCGTGGTTGGGGTCCTCCCCCTCCCAGATGGTAGTATTGCGGGTGAATTGATCTGAACCAAAGTAAAAAACCTTAACAACAAAAAGCGTCTGCATGTTTTGAGACGCTTTTTGCTTTATGTAAACCTCTTTAATTTCGTCTTTACAAAATACGATCTTCCTGATTAAAGAAATTGGCAAAACAACAGGAGATTTTTTATGAAGCAGGGGACCTTGCCCGAGTATGATTACGATATTATTATTATCGGCGGTGGGCCGGCAGGTTATACAGCCGGTATTTATGCGGCGAGGGCCGCGCTCAAAACACTTCTCATCGAAGGTGAAAGTTCGGTAAGCCAGATCACCATCACGGACATGATCGAAAATTATCCGGGAATTCCCGAAGGAATTGGCGGATTTGAGTTGATGCAGCTTTTCAAGAAACAAGCCCTGAAATTCGGCCTGGAAATTCTTTCTAAAGATGTAACCGGCATAAAAAAATCTTCCGCTTCGCCGGTGTGGGAAGTAACCTCCTCAGACAAGGTTTTCAAAACGCTCAGCATTATCGCGGCGACGGGTGCCATGTGGCGGAGTCTTGGTGTGTCGGGAGAATCGGAATTTGCAGGGAAAGGTGTATCTTATTGCGCGACCTGTGACGGACCCTTTTACAGGAATCGTGATGTGATTGTGGTGGGCGGCGGCGATACGGCCATTCAGGAAGCACTTTTCCTGACCCACTTTGCCAAAAAAGTGGTTGTGATTCACCGGAGGGACAGGCTTCGCGCGGCGGGCATGCTGCAGAGTCGTGCCTTTGCCGAAAAGAAGATTGAGTTTGTCTGGAATTCAACGGTTTCAGAAATAACGGGGAATGATTTTGTCACTGGTGTAAAAGTGAAAAATATTCAGACCGGCGGCCTTTCGGAGATATCCGCTGACGGGATTTTCATTTTTGTGGGTCGTCTGCCATATACGGAAATTTTCAAGGGCTTGGTGGAGACAGATAAAACGGGTTTTATCGTAACCGATGAAAATATGCGGACAAATGCACAGGGCCTTTTCGCCGCCGGAGACTGCCGAGCGAAGCTTTTCCGGCAGGTTGTCACCGCTGCCGGTGACGGGGCCAACGCCGTGAACAGTGCCGAATTGTACATCGATGAAGTGAAAGGCCAGACATACTAATCAATGGAATCTATTGTGATTGCCTGGCAGAATCTGCCATCCCATATCAGTCCTTCGCTTTTCAGCATCGGATCTTTTCAGCTTCGGTATTACAGCCTGATGTATCTGGTTGCCTTTGCGGTTGTGTATTTCCTTTTTTCTTATCGCATTAAGCGCAAAGAGATCAGCCTGACGGTAGAATTTCTTCAGGATTACATGGTCTGGGCAATGGTCGGACTGATTGTCGGGGCAAGGTTAGGCTATGCCCTGTTCTACAACTTCAGCTATTTCATGGCCCACCCGCTGGAGATTATCCTGCCGTTTGATTTTTCTGACGGTATTCGCTTTGTGGGATTGAGCGGTATGTCCTACCATGGCGGATTCATTGGTGTTGCTGCGGTCACCATTTACGTTTGCCATAAACACAAAATCAAACTCTGGCAATTCGGAGACTGGTTATGCGCGGCGATACCCCTGGGCTATATGTTCGGCAGGCTGGGCAATTTCATCAATGGGGAACTCTGGGGCCGGGTTACCACGGTGCCGTGGGGCATGTATTTTCCCCTGGATCCGACCCGGAGCCTGCGCCATCCCTCACAGCTTTATGAGGCTTTGTTTGAGGGTCTGTTTTTGTTTTGTGTCCTCTGGCCCATCCGAAAAAAAAATCCTTTCGACGGTTTCACCGTTGGTCTTTATGTTTTCGGTTACGGTCTGGTTCGTTTCTTCATCGAGTTTTTCCGCGAACCGGATGCACACCTTGGATTTGTTCTGGGATTCAATACGATGGGTCAGGTTCTTTGCATATTGATGATGCTGGCGGGAATAGCCATCATTTTGTGGCGCCGGCAGGTTGCAGCCCGCGCGAAGTGAAGAGGAGGTCAACATGGGCAAGCGTTTAGTCATTATCGGGGGCGGCGCAGGCGGCGGTTCAACTGCCGCAGAAGCGAAGCGCAATGATCCCTCTCTGGACGTCACCATTTTGCAGATGGGCCGATTTGTCTCCTATGCCTCCTGTCCGACTCCATATTATATCGGCGACATGATCAAGGATGCCAATCAACTGATTGCCAGGACGCCGGAAAAATTCCGTGATGGCGGTATTGATGTCCAGCTCGATGCGGAAGTTGTAAACATCCATACCAAAGAACCGTCTGTTGAAGTGAAGGACGGTCGCCGTTTCCCCTATGACGTTCTCGTTATGGCTACCGGAACGGCGGCGGTTGTGCCGAACATGCCCGGTGTTCACCTTCCTGGTGTTTTTTCGCTGCGCAATCTGGAAGATGCGATCCATATCAAAACCTGGCTTCGGGGAAAAAATGCCAAACGCGTTGTTGTGATTGGCGGTGGGTTCATCGGACTGGAAATGAGCGAGGCGCTGTATGCTGCAGGCGTGAAAACAACCATTATTCACAAAGATCCCCTGCCGGCCAATCGCTGGGACAGGGCCCTTTCTTCCATGATGCTGGAGGACCTTCAGGCTCACGGCGTGGACTTTGTCGGCAATGCCGCAGCGCAGGCGATCGAAGAAGGAACAAACGCGCCTCTTCGTGTAAAGACTGACAAAGGGGAATATGAAGGAGATCTTGTGTTACTTGCCATCGGGGTCCGGCCGGATTCGAGGCTTGCACAGTCCATCGGTTTAAAAGTCGGTTCATCCGGGGCAATCGCGGTAAACTTTGCTCAGCAGGCTTCTATGGAAAACGTTTATGCAGCCGGCGATTGCTGTGAATCGTTTCATAGAGTCAGCCGCCGCTGGGTAAACATCCCCCTGGGAGACATTGCCAACAAACAGGGTCGTGTTGCCGGACGCAACATCGGCGGCAAGCCTCTCACCTTTGACGGTATTGTGGGTGCCCAGTCATTCCGGTTGTTCAATCTGGAATGCGCGGCCACGGGCCTTTCCGAAAAAGATGCGGTTGCAGCGGGTTTCTCACCGGTCAGCAACATCACCTGGGGAAGCGCCATGGCGCCTGCACTGGGTATGAGAAAAATTGGTTTGAAGTTGACGGCCGACAAATCATCGGGCAGACTGCTTGGCGCGCAGGCGGTGGGTGTTGCCGGAGCGGTGGGCAGGATCAATGCGCTGTCCGTCGCACTATGGGCGGAAATGAATCTTGATCAGGTCGGTTACCTGGATCTTGCTTATGCCCCGCCGTTCAGTCCGGCCTGGGATATTATTCATAACGCGGCTCAGGCGCTCGGCCGTTCATTGTAATCCCGCTCACGCGGAACGATTGTTCATTCTTCGTAGCTTGCTGTGATATTATAACATTCATTTCATGCCTTGACAGCTTGCTGCGAGGTGGTTGATTCAGGGGAACAAAAACCATGTTATGGTGGTGGATATTTTTTGCCTTCTTTATACTGGCCATGTTGGCCCTTGATCTGGGTGTCTTCAACCGAAAATCCCACGTCATCAAAATGAAGGAAGCCATGCTGTGGACCCTTTTCTGGGTGACGCTGGCCCTCCTGTTCGGGACGGGCATTTATTTTTTCTATGGCCATGGAAAGGCCATGGAATTTCTTGCAGGTTATCTTATTGAATATTCGTTGAGTATCGACAATCTTTTTGTTTTCATGCTTATTTTCCGCTTTTTCAACGTTCCCCGCGCCTACGAGCACAAAGCGCTGTTCTGGGGGATTTTGATGGCGTTGGCAACACGGGCCGTTTTTATCTTTGCGGGTGTTGCGCTGATCAACACTTTCAGCTGGGTCATGTATATTTTCGGGGCTTTCCTGATTTTTACAGGCATCAAGATGGCACTCAACAAGCAGACGGAAGTCCATCCGGATAAAAATATCGCGATAAAACTTTTGCGTTACGTTATACCGGTCACGAGCAGATTTTCCGGCGCCAGATTTTTTGTAGTCAAACGTGGCGTCCGGCATGCCACACCGATGCTGGCCGTTCTTCTTGCCCTGGAAACAACGGATATTCTTTTTGCGATTGATTCGATTCCCGCCGTGCTGGCTATTTCCAAAGATCCCTTTATCATTTACACCTCCAATGTTTTTGCGATTTTAGGGCTCCGCTCGCTCTTTTTCGCGATTTCGGGTTTGATGAAATTGTTTCATCTTCTCCACTACGGCCTGGCGGCTATTCTGACCTTTGTCGGAATTAAAATGCTGATCGAGGATTTTTTCCATGTGCCGGTTACGATATCGCTTCTGGTCATTGCCTCCATTCTGGTAATGTCAATTGTGTCTTCATTGATCTGGCCCGATCCGAAAAATGAGGAAGGCGAAGTTCCTCCCGTGACGATGAAGGAGTAGCATCAGAATGCAAAGTGACCTTCCATGTGTATCGCAAAATCAGCTCAGGAAATGGTCGAAACTTGCCGAAGTCAAATACCGCAGGGACTACGGTTTGTTTATTGCCGAGGGAGCCAAAGTTGTTGAAGAACTGCTGAAAAGCGATTGGCAGGTAGAAGCGGTCCTGTTATTGCCTGAAAAGATATTACACTGGGAAAGACTTTTTGAACAGATAAAGGGAAAATTCCCTGTTTATCGGCTCAAAATTCAGGAATGGAAAAAATTGAGCCAGGACAAAGAGCCGGAGGGAATTATCGCTATCGTAAGAAACAGAAAAATGCCGTCGTGGTCATCATGGTTGCAGTCTGCAGGTGAGCATGTGTTGATCGGTCATGAAATTTCCAATCCCCGCAATTTGGGTGCGTTGATGCGCAGTGCACGATGGTTTGGGTTCAAGAAAATAATGCTGAGTGCAAACTCGGTGGATGTCACTCATCCCAAGGTGATCCGCGCATCCATGGGCAGCATTTTTCATTTGAACATTTTAACGGATGTTGATTTACAATCGGCGCTTCCCGAAATTAAAAGGAATTATACATTGATTGGCAGTGATGTAAGGAACGGTGTTTCGCCGCATCCAACCGTCAAGAAGGCGGCCCTTCTTCTGGGCAGTGAAAGCCGCGGGTTGCCGGAGGATTTGCTTGCGCTGGCAAATGAACGCTGGCGAATTCCCGGAGACAGTGAAGCCGATTCACTCAGCCTTCCCCAGGCGGCGGCGATCATGATGTATGAGATGGTAAAAAAAGGATAAAGGAGCAAGGAGCAAGGATTAAGGAGGAAGGTGGAAGGATGCCGTTTATTCAGGTGATAACAACAACAGAAACGAAGGAGCAGGCGATGGCCATCGCGCGGCATCTGGTTGAAGAAAAGCTGGCTGCCTGTGTTCAGATATGCGGCCCGATGGAAAGCATTTACCGATGGAAGGGTGAAATTGAGATGGCGCGGGAATTTCTCTGCCTGGTGAAAACCCGTGAAGATTTATTTGCACAGGTCGAAGCCGCTATTAAAAAACTGCATTCCTACGAAACTCCCGAAATCATTGCTGTGCCGATTATCAGGGGCAGCGCAGAATACCTGACGTGGCTCAATGATGAATTGCCCTGAGATAATGGAATATTTTTTTCGTGCAATAATTGAGAGTTTGTTTTAATGAAAAACGTTAAAATTTATTAAGGAGACATTATGTCCGACAAAATGGAATTGGAAAAAAGATGTGTTGATACAATAAGGTTTTTAGCAGCGGACGCCATTGAAAAAGCAAAGTCCGGACATCCGGGAATGCCCATGGGGGCGGCAGCCGCGGCTTTTACTTTATGGACGAAACATCTTAAACATAATCCTAAAAATCCCGTGTGGCCGGATCGTGACCGGTTTGTCCTGTCCTCAGGCCATGCATCCATGCTTTTATACGCCCTTCTGCATCTGACGGGGTACGATCTTTCGCTGGACGATATCAGAAATTTCCGCCAGTGGGGCAGTCGTACCCCCGGGCATCCTGAATACCGGCATACGGCTGGTGTGGAAGTGACGACCGGCCCCCTGGGGCAGGGTTTGGCCAATGCCGTGGGGATGGCCATTGCCGAGGCGCACCTCGCGGCGAGGTTCAACCGTGAAGGACAGGCCCTTATTGATCATTACACCTATGTCATGGCCGGTGACGGTGACATGATGGAAGGTGTGGCAGCGGAAGCCTGCGCGCTGGCCGGCCATCTGCGTTTGGGGAAACTCATCGTCCTTTATGATGACAACAAAGTGTCTTTGGCCGGTTCGACGGGATTGTGTTTTACCGAAAATATCGACATGCGGTTCAAGTCTTACGGCTGGCAGGTGCAGAAAGTTCAGGACGGCAATGATGTTGCCGCCATCGACCGGGCCATTAAAAAGGCCAAAAAAGAAACCGGCAAACCTTCATTAATCTGTGTGCAGACCACCATTGGTTATGGCGCACCCGGCAAACAGGGCCGCTGTGATGCCCACGGTTCTCCGCTGGGGGCTGAAGAGCTCAAGGGAGCGAAGGAATCGTGTACCTGGCCGGTTGATGCGTCCTTTCACGTATCTGAGGAAGTCAGCAGGTATTTCCGCAGGGCGGTTTCCCGCGGCAAAAAGAGCGAAAAAGCCTGGCTTGAATCTGTTGCGGCCGGCCGGCAAAAGGACGCGGCTCGTATTGGTGAATTCGAAAGAACATTGTCCGGCGAGCTGCCGCTGAACTGGGACGTTTCGCTTGCTGAATTTCCGGCAGGTTCCAAAGATGTCGCCACCCGGAAGGCTTCGGAGATGGTTATGCAGTCCATTGCGGCAAAAGTTCCTGAACTGGCCGGCGGATCGGCTGATCTGAATCCTTCCACGTTCACCTGGCTCAAAGGTCTGGGTGATTTTCAGCACCCGGCTCAACCCCGAGAAGGTCTCCACGGAATGGTGGGGGGGGCATGGGACTATTCCGGCCGAAACATCCATTTTGGCGTGCGTGAACACGCGATGGGGGCCATTGCAGTCGGAATGGCGTTGCATGGTGGTATCATTCCCTACACGGCAACTTTCATGACCTTTGCCGACTATATGCGTCCGCCCATGCGCCTGGCGGCCCTGATGGGTTTGCGCGTCATTTTTGTTTTCACACACGACAGCATCGGCGTGGGTGAGGATGGCCCGACACATCAACCCGTTGAACAAATCATGAATCTGCGTCAAATTCCGAATATGACTGTTTTACGTCCGGCGGATGCCAATGAGACCCTCGAAGCCTGGCACCTTGCGCTTACCAATACAGAAGGCCCGACCACGCTGATTTTCAGCCGGCAGAACCTGCCGGTCCTGGACCGTTCTGTTTGTGTTCCGGCCTCCGGTGTGCGCCGGGGCGGATACATTTTATGGGAGTCGTCGACGAATCCGGAACTGATCCTGATGGCCACAGGTTCGGAAGTTACCATAACACTTTCCGCAGCCCGTACCCTTGCCGAAGAAGGCTTCAGGGTAAGAGTGGTATCGCTTCCCAGCTGGGAAATATTCGACCGTCAGCCCGCTGCATACCGCGCTGATGTCTTACCCCCGAATGTGACGGCCAGAATTGCCGTGGAAGCCGGCATCCGGCTGGGCTGGGAGCATTATACAGGACTTACAGGCAAAATTATCGGAATGGATACTTTTGGAGTGTCCGCTCCGGGACCGGTGCTTTATGAAAAGTTCGGTTTTACGTCCGCAAATGTCGTTGAGGCAGCAAGAGAAATGCTGCCTGTTCGTTAAAGAAGGAGAACTTCATGGAGACGGCGGGCGTTTCTTTTTTACTCGGTTCCTATCAAAGTGCTGTAACCAACGCAGTGGATAAAATGCGGCGCAGCAATATTGCCGCGCGAATCTGGGCAAATGATTTCCATGTGTGGAAGCCATCGCCGCAGGAGATTTCCAACCGGCTGGCCTGGCTGCATGCCCCGCTGGAAACGTCTGCAAATGTAAAAAGCATTCGTGCTTCTCTTGAACCATTCACCAATGGCAGCATTGAAGATGTTGTCCTGCTGGGCATGGGCGGATCGAGCCTCTCGGCGGAGGTATTCAATAATATATTCGGAAGCGCCCCCGGTTTTCCCAGGTTGCAGATTCTGGATACAACCGATCCGCAAATCATCCATGATGTGGCTGAAAAACTTAACCTGGCAAAAACGCTGTTTATTGTTTCTTCAAAATCGGGATCAACCCTGGAAATAGTCTCTCTTTTTCATTATTTTTATAACTTAACTGCAGAAAAAACGGGAGTGTCTGCCAACGAACATTTCATGTTTATTACCGATGAGGGCAGTCCGATGCTCGAGCAGGCCTGGCGGCTGCAGCTTCCGTACGTTTTTTCCAACAATCCCAATATCGGCGGCCGTTATTCGGCCCTTTCCCTGGTGGGCATGATCCCGGCTGCACTGATCGGTGTTGAGATCGATAAAATTTTGCAAAATGCCCTGGTAGTGGCAAATCAGGAAAAAGCGGATTTCTTTTCCGGCAAAGGCGATTCAACCGGCTGCTTTTTAGGCGCGGCTCTGGGAACATTGGCGCAGTATGGCCGCGACAAGCTTACCCTGATTCTTCCCCCTTCCTGGGGATCCTTTGGTGACTGGTTGGAGCAGCTGATCGCAGAAAGTACCGGTAAAGAAGGGAAAGGAATTCTTCCGGTTTTGAATGAACCGCAGATGGATGTAAGTTCCTACGGGGAAGACCGTGTCTTTGTTATTTTTAATCATAACGAGGATGACTGGAGTTCCTGGATCACCCGGCTGGCGAGTGCCGGTCATCCCGTTTTAAAAGTTCGGATAAAAGGTTTTTATGATCTGGGCGGCCAGATGTTTCTGTGGGAAATGGCAACGGCTGTCGCCGCTCACATTATGGGCATTAACCCGTTTGATCAGCCGGATGTGGAGGCGACCAAAAAGCACACGAAACAAATGATTGCGCAGTTTAAAATCAACCAGACGTGGCCGGAGACTAAACCGTCGCTAACCGAAGGGGACTGTGAAATTTATGGAGAGATTTCCGGATCAAACACTTCCGTTGCCCTGAAAAATTTTCTTTCGTCATCACAAAATTCGTATGTAGGCCTGCAGGTTTATTTGAGCCCTTCAGCGGAAATTCATCAGGCTCTGGACGCGCTGCGTGCCGAAATTTCTTGTAAATACGGGATGGCTGTAACGATTGGCTATGGACCGCGCTATTTGCATTCAACCGGCCAACTGCACAAGGGCGATGCCGGCCGCGGCATGTTTATTCAACTGACCGGTGAGAATATCCTTGATGTTGAGATTCCGGATGCCCTTTGTGAGAGGGGTTCTTCGCTGACGTTTGGCCAGCTTAAAGCCGCGCAGGGCGAAGCGGACAGGCTTGCACTGATGGATAAGGGCCGAAAGATTATCCGCATCCACTGGAAAAAAGATCCGGTTGCCGGATTGAGAAATCTGACTGAGAATCTTTAGCAAATGCTCATCAACGTGCTTCCGTGATCACGCGGAGAATTTGCGGTGCGTGCCGTTCAGGCGGTGCGGGAATGGTCCGGGGGTAACCCAGAATAATCGGCGCCACAATCCGGTAATTGTCGTCAAGACCCAGTTCTGCCCTTAACCGGGGATCTCGAATATTTGCCCCCAGTGCCACCCAGCAGGTGCCCATTCCGCGTGCTGCTGCCGAAAACATAATGTAGCCTGCCGCAAGCGCCACGTCCACGTCCAGAGAGCCAACCGATTTTGCCCCGGCGATATAAATCAGGCAGGGGGCATTGTAAAACACATTGAAATTCTCATCTTGAAGCAAGGAAATGTATTCGGTCCTGAGGCTGATTTTTCCATCGTTGTGATCAAGAAGAAGATTGGCCTTGCTCTCGTTGGACAGGTTTGTGATGGCCTTGCGGCATTGCACCACGACAAACCGGCATGGCTGGTTGTTACTGGCGGACGGTGCCAGTGTGGATTCCTGAAGAATTTCTTCAACAACCTTCAGGGGAACCTCTTTGTCCTCGAAATCCCGGATGGCCCTTCTTTTCTGCAAAAGCTCGGAAAATGTCGTCATGGCAAATTCTCCTTTCCTTTATCTATGAAGGTAAAAACAATGAAATGAAAGATATGATCGCGGACTGGAACATATTGATGACGGGTGTAAGCGCTCCTGTAAGTAAAAGACCCAGCACGATAAAAAAACCAAAAGGTTCGATTTGATACAGCACGCGGTTGAACGACTCCGGCGTGAATCCCATCAGGATTTTCGATCCGTCCAGCGGCGGAATCGGAATCAGATTGAAAGCCGCCAGCAGAATGTTGATGTTGGCAAGCAAATAAAGCACATTATACATCATGCTGCCCGGAGCTGGCGACATCAGCCGCCACACCAGAAGTGCGCAAAAGGCAATGATGATGTTGGCAGTGGCACCGGCCGCTGATACCAGGATCAACCCCTTGCGCCTTTGCGGAGCAGGGATGTTCTCCAGGTTGACCGGTACGGGTTTGGCCCACCCGAAACCGACAACCAAAAGCATCAGTGACCCGATGGGGTCTATGTGTTTGATCGGATTGAGCGTAAGCCTGCCCAGCCATTTGGCCGTTTCGTCACCCATTTTATAAGCCACCCAACCGTGTGCCACTTCATGAAAAATAACGGAATACAAAAGAAGCACGGCAAGCAAAATGAATGCTGCCGGATCACTCAACAATAAACGGATTAAACCCATAACAGTTTATAACCATCTCTTTCCTGAATCCGGGGAAAAGCTTCAGATCAGTACAAAGGATTTTGATATTCTGCCGGCATTAGCGTGGTACGGTGTCCTTTTTGCGCTGACAGGGTGTTGCTTTTGGCAATCATAATTTCCCGCAACCGACAGTGAATAAGCTTTCCGATTCTGACCTGTGTTTCATTTCTTTGATTTTTTCTTTGCCGGTTTTTTCAGCAGATCCCCGAATGTGCCCATGGTTTTGGTGGCTTTGGGTATGAATTTCTGATAGTCGTCCCCTTCTTCTTCCGCGGATTTTTTTTCGTCGCCGTTTGAAGCCAGGTCCAGCGATATTTTCTTGTTGTCCCGGTCAATCTTTTCGATCTTCACATCGATTTCCCGGTCCCGGGACAAAACATCCTGGGCGTGTTTGATTTTTTTCCCTTTGCCCAGTCTGGAGATATGCAGCAGTCCGTCAACACCGGCCTCCAGCGTGATGAACGCGCCAAAGTCCGTCAGGCGGGAGACTTTTCCCCTGTAAACGCTGCCCTCGATGTAATTGCGAACCACCTCATCCCACGGATCGGGCAGGGTGTCTTTGAAGGATAACGTGATCCGGTCTTTCTCCCAATCCAGGCCGATGATGACCGCTTCAACAGAATCACCCGGTTTATAGAGAGATTGGGTGTTTTCCACTCGGCCCCACGTCATTTCCGAAACGGGCAGCAGTGCCTGTATGCCGCCGATATCAACAAAGGCACCGAAATCGCGCACTGAGGTCACGATGCCGTGTACGGTCATTCCTTTTTGCAAAGACAGCTTCAGTTTGGCGATTCTTTCCTGGTCGATTTTTTCCAGCAGCGGGCGGCGCGACAGAATAATCTTGCGGCCTTTTTCCTCATATTCAATGACAATAAAATCGAATTTTTTGTCGACATAATCCGTGGCGTTTTCGATTCTTCGCCGGTCCATTTGAGAGTAGGGACAAAAGCCGCTTGTGTTTCCACTGATCTTCACGGAAAAACCGCCTTTTATTTCCTTTTCAACAATGGCTTCCACAGGAATCGCGTTTTGATATGCATTGAGCAGAAAATCGTCTACACTTTTTCTCGATGTCAGCTTCGTGGTAAAGAGTCTTTCGCTGTGGCGCGAGGAGAGGAAGTAGGCGGTGACCGTATCCCCTTCCCGGACGGTCAGGGTGCCTTCCTCATCCAGAAATTCTTTTTTATCGATATAGCCCTCGCTTTTTGCGCCCAGATCAATGAAAATCCACTCCGGGGAGATTTTGACAATCATTGCCTCGACTTTTTCCCCCACGGAATAACGTTTAGGGGTTGCGTAGGATTCTTCAAACATCTCAGCAAAAGTTTTTGTATCATCCATGGTCTGTGTCCCTTTATTATGTTTTTATTGATGAGACTTCTTTCTTGCAGGCCGGAGGAATCAGTGATGAGTGCTTCAATTCAAGGCATTCCTGCCTTATAAATGGGTGCTTTTCCAGTCTCTTTGATGTTAATATCATGAAAAGGGTTTTTTGTCCTTCATAAAATGATGGTGGGACAGACGATCATTTTTTAAAAAACTCTGGATTAATCCAAAAATATGTATTATGGATCACTATCCAAATATTCAAGGAGTTAGATAACTTATGCGTTTTGAAATTTCCCGCGGCGGCAGCGGGCTGACTTATGAAATCCGCAATCTTGTACCGATTGCCAAGAAAATGCAGGAGCTTGGCGGCAAGAAAGTCATTTGGGAAAACATTGGCGATCCGGTTCAAAAGGGTGAAAATATTCCCGACTGGATGAAAGAAGTCCTGATCGATGTGCTCAAGGAAGATATCTCGTATGCCTATTCGCCGACCAAAGGGGTGGATGCCACGCGCGTGTTTCTGGCCGATCGCGTAAATGCACGGGGGAAAATTCAAATAACGCCTGAAGACATTATTTTCTTCAATGGTCTGGGGGATGCGATTGCCAGGGCCTACAGTTCTATCCAGGTGGATGCACGCATGATTATGCCGGAGCCGACGTATTCCACGCATTTCATGGCGGAAGTGCTTCATGCGTCTTTTCCACCCAACACCTACAGGATGAATCCCTACAATAACTGGCATCCGGACCTGCGGGAGCTGGAACAGAAAGTTAGAAGCCACAGGGCGATTGTCGGCATCCTGATTATCAATCCCGACAATCCTACAGGTTTTGTCTATACGAACGAGGATTTGGAGAATGTTGTCCGGATCGCCAGGGAAAATGATCTGTTTGTTATTTCGGATGAGACGTACATCAATATCGTCTATAACGGCAAAACAACGATTCCGATCGGTGACATTATCGGCGATGTGCCGGCCATTTCCATGAAGGGCATTTCCAAAGAAGCCCCCTGGCCCGGTGCGCGCTGCGGGTGGATGGAAGTGTATAATGCGGACAAGGATCCGATTTTCAACCGCTTCATAAATACGATTTTACATCAGAAAATGTCGGAAGTATGTTCGACCACACTTCCGCAGATGGCTATTCCAAAAATCATGACGCATCCGGAGTATAAGAATTATTTGCGCGCGCGCACGCAGCATTACGAAAAGCTTTCGACGATTGCTTACGGAATCTTAAAGGATGTTCCCTTTGTAATTGCCAATAAAACCAACGGAGCGTTTTATTCCACAGTCATCTTTAATGAGTCGGTGCTCAATGACCGGCAAACCCTGCCGGTTGATCCTCCGGATGTGCAGCAGTATGTGGAAGAGCTTACGAAAGGTTCGATCGAATACGACAAACGATTTGTCTACTATCTGCTCGCGGCCACGGGCATTTGCGTTGTGCCGCTGACGTCTTTTTTTACGCCGCTTCTGGGGTTCCGCATGACTCTTTTGGACAAGGATGTCGATGAGTTCGAATATGTAGTCAAAACTCTGGCGGAAAAAATCACACAATACATTCACTCAAGCAAGTAAACAAAAAGAGCAGAAGACTTCAATGCAGCCTTCTGCTCTTTTTCAGTGAAATTCAATTTTTAAACGGTTTCTAGTACCTGCCACCGCGGTTTCCACCACCGCGATTTCCGCCACCACGGTAACCGCCGCCGCCACCGCGATTTCCGCCACCACTAAACTCCTTCTTTGGCCTTGCTTCGTTTACGGTAATGACCTTTCCATCAAGCGTGCCACCATTGAATTTCTGAATGGCCGCCGTGGCGCCTTCTTCTGTTTTCATTTCGACAAAACCGAACCCTTTGGACTGACCGGTAAATTTATCCTTGATGACGGACGCAGATTCGACTTCTCCCGCTTCCGAAAAGTTTGTCTTCAGGTCTTCATTTGTGACCTTGAAAGACAGGTTGCCGACATACAGATTTTTGTTCATTTTCATTCCCTTTCTTTTTATGCCTATGGTTAGGCATAAGTTAAACCTTCATTTCCCACTTGGGGTTCCCACAAAGCATCGTCATCACCCCCGTCCAGCTCCTGATTGAGAAGGAAGGTTGAAGGGTGGGCCTGCATGCCTCACCAGCCGGGCAGGAGTCTATCCACCCGGTTAATCGATACCGCCTGTAATTCTTTCATGGACCAAAATGGGCAACACAGCACGGTAAACAAAAAGCCACCCGAATAAAAAGCGATTCAGGTGGCTGCGTCTCTATGATTAAAAAGATCTTCATTTTTCAAAAAAGAACGCTTTATGTGATGGAAGCAATTTCACAATACCGGGCATTAGTCAAGCGGCATTTTATTTAAATTCATGGAAAAGGGATATAATAATGGTGTTGATGTTCCGAACATGAATCTCTGCAGCGACGCAAGCCGGATACACAAAGGGCAATATGGAAACCATTTGATTTTACAGGTAAAATTTTCATCCGTTTATTTACGGTGCAAACCCCTTTATTGCTGCCGTGTTGATCTAAATATTTCTTGACATGGGGGTCAGATTAATGTAGTGGAGTCCACAAGGTTGTTTTGACTTGTAGTCAAATTTTGACTCTACGGCTAAATAGTCAGTAAGATTAATCATTTTCGATGACCCAGAAAATGTGACGTCCCGGCAAAAAATGGTGTATAACGGGCAGGCCGTAAATACCTCACGAAAAAGTAACGCAGGCGAACTTTACAGACGCTTTGCGGCTTAAGGTTAAATATTTTTTTGTGTTCACTGGTGATGCACACCTCAATTCCAATGAGTATGCTTGCTCATTTTGCACCTTAAGCATGCCCGAATCGTCCGTGTTTGCAGGCTTAATCCCAGTTCATTTAGGATCGTTTATTTTGATGGCGAAACGTTAATCTGACGTTTAAAAATAGAAAACTTTAAAAACTAGGAGGAATATTAAAATGGCGGATGCAAAGGTTCAGTTGAAGGAGATCTATCCGATTCCCGAAGCTGCAAAAAAGAAGGCATGGGTAAGCGGAAGAGCAGCTTATGATGCAATGTGGAAAAAATCAGTCGAGCAGCCGGAAGCTTTCTGGGCGGAAGTAGCCGAACAGCAGGTGACCTGGTTCAAAAAATGGGACAAGGTTATGGATTACAACTTTGATATTAAAAAAGGTCCCATCTACGTTAAATTTTTTGAAGGCGGAAAGCTCAACATTTCTTACAATTGCCTCGACAGACATCTTGAGAAACGCGGAAATCAGGTCGCGATTCAGTGGGAAGGCAATGAACCCGGTGAAGAAAGAGCCATTACCTACAAACAGCTTCATGAAGAAGTCTGCAAATTCGCCAATGTTCTGAAGGCCCAAGGCGTAAAGAAAGGCGATCGCGTCATTCTTTATATGCCCATGGTTCCCGAACTGGGTATTGCCGCTCTGGCCTGCTCCCGTATCGGCGCCATTCATGGTATCGTATTCGGCGGATTCAGCGCTGATGCTCTCCGTGACAGAATTGTCAACTGTGAAGGCAAGGTCCTCGTTGTCTGCGACGGAACGTTCCGCGGCAACAAGGCTGTCCCCCAGAAAGCGACTGCTGATGAAGCATTGAAATCATGCCCGTCCGTCACATCTGTGATCGTCGTCAACAGAGTTGGCGATAAAATTAAATGTGAAATGACACCTGGCCGTGACAAGTGGTATCATGAAGAAATGGCCAAAGTTGATGGCAAATGCGAACCCGAATGGATGGATGCCGAAGATCCACTGTTCATCCTTTATACTTCCGGCTCCACCGGACAGCCCAAGGGCGTTATGCACACCACCGGCGGCTATCTGGTCTACGGTTCCTACACCCACAAAATCGTATTCGATTATCATGACGGCGACATCTACTGGTGCACCGCCGACCTGGGCTGGGTCACCGGTCACACTTACATTCTGTACGGTCCCCTCTGTAACGGCGCAACATCCGTCATGTTTGAAGGCGTTCCCAATTACCCGACCTACAGCCGCTTCTGGCAGGTTGTTGAAAAATACAAGGTCAATATTTTCTACACCGCTCCGACCGCTATCCGCGCCATCGCGAAAGAGGGCGATGAGTTTGTGAAGAAATGCGACATCTCTTCCCTGCAGACCCTCGGAACCGTCGGCGAGCCGATCAACCCCGAAGCATGGAACTGGTATTTCAATTTAATCGGCCGCGGCGAATGCCCCATCGTGGATACCTGGTGGCAGACTGAAACCGGTGGAATTTTGATTACCCCGCTTCCCGGCGCCATTGATATCAAACCCGGTATGGCCACAATGCCATTCTTCGGCGTACAGCCCGTGCTGGTCGATGATGAAGGCAAGGAATTCAAGGAAACAGAAGCCAGCGGCGCCCTGTGTATCAAGGTTCCATGGCCCGGAATGATGAGAGGCGTCTATGGAGATCCCAAGAGATTCCAGGAAACCTATTTTGAACAGTTTCCCGGCTATTACGTAACCGGGGACGGCTGTCGCCGTGACAAAGACGGTTACTATCAGATCACCGGCCGTATCGATGACGTTATCAATGTTTCCGGTCACCGTATGGGTACCGCCGAAGTGGAAAGCGCTCTGGTTGCCCACAAGGCCGTCGCGGAGGCCGCTGTTGTCGGCATGCCTCACGACATCAAAGGTCAGGGCATTTACGCTTATGTCACTTTGAAGACCGGCGTAGAGAAAACAGACGCTTTAAAGAAAGAATTGACCGCTCATGTCCGTACGGTAATCGGACCCATCGCCACTCCCGACAAGATTCAGTGGGCGGATGGTCTGCCCAAAACCCGCAGCGGCAAAATCATGAGAAGAATTTTGAAGAAAGTCGCCGCCAATGATTTGGGGAACCTTGGTGATACCAGCACACTGGCTGATCCGAGTGTTGTTGACGACATCGTCAAAAACAGACTGTAGTATGAATGCCCGATTTTCTTCCGAGAAAATCGGGCATTTTTATAGGATGAAAGTTGTAAGAAAATTTTAAATGCGCGAATCGCCTAGAATTGAGCGACGCGCAGGAGAAGGAGGTTTTTGACAGTGAATATTATTGCATGCGTGAAGCAAGTGCCCGACACCGAAGCACAGATCAAAGTCAAGGCTGACGGATCAGGCATCGAAGAAGGCCAGATCAAATGGGTTATGAATCCCTATGATGAATTTGGCGTGGAAGAAGCATTAAAACTGAAGGAAAAGAACGGCGGCGACGTCACGATCGTTTGCGTTGGTCCGGCCCGTGCGATGGAAACCATCCGTACCGCTCTGGCCATGGGTGCAGACAAGGGTGTACACATTAGCGATCCGGCATTCGACAATGCCGATGCTTATGTTATTGCCAATGCTCTGGCGGCCGTGATTAAGACCCTGCCGCATGACATTATCTTCTGCGGTCAGCGCGCCATCGATGATGATGCCGGTCAGGTCGGCGCCATGCTGGCGGAAGCCCTGAATGTGCCTCAGTTGACGATCGTCACCAAACTGGAATATGCCGGTTCTTCCGTAAAAGTGATCCGACCGATCGAAGGTGCCCAGCTCTCGATTGAAACAGCGCTGCCCTGCGTTGTTACCTGCCAGAAGGGCCTCAACGAACCCCGGTATGCGTCTCTGCCAGGGATCATGAAGGCGAAGAAGAAACCGGTTGATGTGAAAAACGCTGCAGCAATCGGTGTTGCCACTGATGCGAAAGCCAAAGTAGCCAAAACCGTTCCGCCTCCGGCCAGACCTCCCGGAAAGATCGTCTGTGGAGATGAACCCGCGCAAAAGGCGGCTGAACTTGGCCGGTTACTTAGAGAAGAAGCAAAAGCTATTTAATTGAAAGCGGAGGAATTGAAAGATGGCAAAAGGAGTCATGATAGTAGCAGAACAGCGGGACGGCGCGCTTAGGAAAATCAGCCTGGAACTGGCCTCGACAGCCCGCAAGCTGGCCGACCAGACCGGTGATGAAGTCAGCGCCATTCTGCTGGGTGCAGGTATAGAAGGATTGGCTGCCGAACTGGGTAAATTCGGCGTCGATAAAGTATTTGTTGGCGACAATGCCGCATTGGAACCCTATGTGACGGAAGCGCATGCAGACGCTACCGCAAAAATCATTAAAGACAACGATCCGGCGATCGTTCTGTTTGGCGCGTCAGTTCAGGGCAAGGATCTTTCTGCCCGCGTGGCTGCCAAACTGGCCACGGGTCTCGCGACGGACTGCACGGATGTCAAAGTCGACGGCGGCAAAATGGTTGCCACCCGTCCGATGTATGCCGGTAAGTGCTTTGGTGAAATCGTAATCGAAGCGACCCCGCAGATTGCGTCGCTTCGTCCCAATGTTTTCCCGGCGGCTGAAAATGCCAAAGCCGGTGCTGTAACAAAGGTGGACGTTGCAGTTGAAGCACAGAAGAGCAAGGTTCTGGAAGTCCAGAAAGACACAAGCGGCAAGGTCGATCTGACGGAAGCCAACGTGATCGTTTCCGGCGGCCGCGGCATGAAGGGTCCGGATGAATTCAAGATTCTGGAAGAGCTGGCTGATGTGCTCAAAGGCACGGTCGGCGCGTCCCGCGCGGCAGTGGATGCCGGCTGGCGTCCGCAGAAAGATCAGGTCGGTCAGACCGGTAAGGTCGTTTCTCCGAACCTGTATATTGCATGCGGTATCTCCGGCGCGATTCAGCACCTGGCCGGCATGAGCTCATCCAAGTGCATCGTCGCAATTAACAAAGACGCGGAAGCCCCGATCTTTACAAAAGCAGATTACGGTGTGGTGGATGATCTGTTTAAGGTGGTTCCCGAGTTGACGGCAGTTTGCAAGAAACTGGTTGCATAAAACCCATTGGGTCTTTGCCCCGGATCGGGGCAAAGACCCTGTTTGTTGCCTGATATGATATTAAATTAGGTTAGAACCAGCCCTCAAGTTTTGTTGGAGGATCAATGAAAGAACATGAATTTTTTGTAGGTAATGAAGGTCGGGAGGTTTTCTGGAACATCCCTCTGCCGGCGTTTGAGATCATCCTTTTTGCTCTCACGTTCGTTGCGCTTGCCATATTTGCTTATGGTGTATACCGCCGTTGGCTGATGTGGAAAGCAATGGGCAAGCCGGAAATGCGCCTGGACAATATAAAGGAGAGAGTCAAGATCGTTCTTCAGGAGGTTTTTCTGCAAAAGAAAGTTTTGAAAGATCCTTTCCCGGGAATTATGCACGCCTTGATCTTTTTTGGTTTTTTCGTTTTAATTTTTGGTGCCGCATTTGATGCAGGGCAGCATCATATTACGGAACCGCTCTTCAGCTGGACATTTCTGAAAGGCAATTTTTACCTGGGCTTTTCTTTCCTGATGGATCTCTTCGGATTGTTCGTGCTGATCGGAGTGATCATTGCGCTGGATCGCCGCTTTGTCTCAAAACCTGATCGTATGGGGTATAGAGGTGAAGTTGAAAATAAGCCGGATGATGTGATCGTTCTTTTGCTTATCGGCGCCATCATCATCACGGGTTTCATTGCAGAAGCACTCCGTATTTACGTGACCAATCCTCCCTGGGAATACTGGTCATTTGTGGGATGGCTGTTATCCCATACCTTTGTAGGGATTGAACATGACACCGCCCGGCTCGTACACCAGCTGACCTGGTGGGTGCATGCACTTTTGGGACTGGGTTTCATCGCTTATATTCCGTATTCCCGCCTCATGCACATTATTACAACCCCGGCGAACCATTTCCTGCAATCCTTCAAACCGACGGGCTATATTGAGCCGATCCGTGATTTTGAAAACGCGGAAGCGTTTGGCGTTGGCAAGCTGGAAGAGTTCACCTGGAAGCAGATTTTTGATGCCGATGCCTGCACGCGCTGCGGCCGTTGTCAGGACGGTTGCCCGGCTTATCTGACAGGCAAGCCGTTATCTCCCAAGAAGATGGTTCAGGATATCAAGACGCACTGGCTGGAAAAAGCCCCCGATGCTGTGAAAGCAATGAAGGCCGCTCAACTTGCAGGCGCTCCTGCAGAAGGAGAAGCCCCGGCTGAAGCAGCGGCGGAAGAGGCAACCGGGAAAGCGCTGGTCGGCGAAGTTATCGATCTTCATGAACTCTGGGCCTGCACCAACTGCATGTATTGCATGGAACACTGTTCGGCGTCGATTGAACATGTGCCAAAGATTATTGATATGCGACGCTACAAGGTGTTGACGGAAGCGGATTTCTCACCCGAGCTGCAGCTGAGCTGCCGCAACATGGAAAACAACTCCAACCCCTGGGGCGTCGGTGCACATGTACGGGGTGACTGGGCCAAGGAACTTGGCGTCAAAACACTGGCCGAAGATCCCAACGTCGAATATCTATTCTACGTGGGTTGTTCGGGTTCGTTTGACGATCGTGGCAAAAAGATTTCTGTCGCGTTTGCGAAGATTCTTCAGGAAGCCGGTGTCAGCTTCGGCATTCTGGGAACAGAAGAAGGATGCTGCGGCGACTCCGCAATGCGTTGTGGTAATGAGTATCTATTCCAGTCACTGGCACAGGCCAATATTGACGTGATGAACGGATACGGGGTGAAGAAAGTCATCGCGATCTGCCCGCACGGCTATAACGCATTGAAAAAAGATTACCCCAATTTCGGCGGCAATTTCGAAGTCTATCATCACACAGAGATTATCGCCAACCTGATTGCGACCGGCAAAATCAAGCTGCCCGAACCGCTCAAGGGGACATTTGTCTATCACGATTCGTGCTTCCTGGGCCGCTACAACCATATTTATGATCAGCCCCGCCAGATTCTCAAGGCGATCCGTGGCATCAATGTTGTCGAGATGGAAAGAAATCTTGACAAGAGCTTCTGCTGCGGCGCAGGCGGTGCGAGAATGTGGATGGAAGAAGATATCGGAGAGCGCATTAACAACGCCCGCACCAAACAGGCAATCGCCGTCAATGCCGATACGGTTGCCGTAGGTTGTCCGTTCTGTCTTACCATGATTTCCGACGGCATCAAGGACAATAAGAGGGAAGAGACCATGCAGGCATGGGATCTCGCCGAGCTCGTGGTCAAGGCGATGGGCAAAGAAGAAGTCAAGCCGCCCGTTGATGTTTGTGCTGTTTAATGCAATTTCAAACAACATGATCAAGTGATTTTACAAAGAGCCCGATCTGCAAAGAAAGGGCTCTTTGACTATTAAAGGAGATTTGCAATGGACTACCAAAATATTCTTTTTAATGTCGAAAACGGAGTTGCTGTTATTACATTCAATCGCCCCAAGGTTTTAAATGCCATGAATTCCGAGGTGATGTCGGAGCTGGCCCATGCACTGCAGGTTTGTGATCAGGATGATGCGGTAAAGGCGCTGATTCTGACCGGTTCTGGAGAAAAGGCTTTTGTGGCGGGTGCGGACATTTCGCAGATGCAGAATTATACCCCGGTGGAAGTAACAAAATTCATGGAACTGGGACAGGGAACCCTCCGGTATATGGAGACGATGGGCAAACCCGTGATTGCCGCTGTCAACGGTTTTGCGCTCGGCGGCGGGACGGAGATCGCGCTTGCCTGCGACATGCGGATAGCTTCGGAAAACGCTGTCTTCGGGCAGCCGGAAATACTGATAGGGATTCTTCCCGGTTGGGGGGGAACGCAGCGTCTGCCCAGACTCGTCGGGACCGGCATTGCCAAGGAGCTTATTCTGGGCGGCGGGCAGATCAATGCTCAGAGAGCCTATGAAATCGGCTTGGTGAATAAAGTGGTTCCGCTTGACAATCTGATGGCAGAAGCGGGAAAGATGGCCAAAAAGTTTACATCGCTTCCGGGTTTTGCCCTCAAGATGGCGAAAAACAGCATCAATTACGGATATGACATGTCGCTGGACAACGCGATTAAGCTGGAATTGAGCGCTGTTGCGCAATGCTTCGGTACACAGGATCAAAAGGAAGGTATGAAGGCGTTTTTGGAGAAGAGGAAACCAACCTTTGTAGGTAGATAGTCTGTTAACAAAAGGCTATTAGGCTGTAGACTATTAGGCTGTTAGGTCTTCATTGTGGCCTTCGGCGTTTTATTGTTGACGGCGCGTTGCGCGCCCGTCTTACACCTAACAGCCTACAGCCTAAAAGGCTAATAGACTGATTTTAACAGTCTACAGCCTATCAAGCTCATAAAGAAGGATCTGTTCAATGTTATTAAATCTCAAGAAATTGAAAACATTTCATGGCCGAAAAGGTCCCCTGCTGATGATTATCATGGATGGTATCGGGATCGGCAAAGAAGATGAATCAAACGCCGTTTACAAGGCAAATACGCCCAATCTTGATCGGTTGTTCAAATCCGACCTGTATACACAACTGAAGGCCCATGGAACGGCTGTCGGATTGCCTTCGGATGATGACATGGGAAACAGCGAGGTGGGGCACAATGCCATGGGGGCCGGCAGGGTTTTTGACCAGGGCGCGCGCCTTGTGAATTTGGCACTCAAAACAGGAAGGATTTTTCAATCCGATGTCTGGGATAACATCGTACGTCGTGCCCGAAATGGAGGCACAATTCACTTCATTGGGCTGCTATCAGACGGGAACGTTCATTCTCACATTGACCAGTTGTTTATCATGATCGATCAATGCGCCGCGCTGAACCTCAACAGAGTCAGGCTCCATACCCTGCTGGACGGCAGGGACGTCGGGGAAAAAACGGCGCTGAATTATATTATTCCCACAGAGGAAAAACTAAAGAAGATTTCAGAGGAAAAGGGCCTTGACTATGCCATAGCATCCGGCGGTGGCCGCATGAAGGTCACCATGGACAGGTATAAATCAGACTGGAATATCGTCAAGAGGGGATGGGAGGCGCATGTTCTGGGAGAGGGCAGGAAATTCCCATCCGCATCTGATGCTGTGAAGACTTTTTATGAAGAAGACCCGAAAGCAACGGATCAGTACCTTCCAGCCTTTGTTGTTGCTGATGATGCGGGGACGCCCAAAGGGACAATCCGGGACGGTGATGCCGTGATTTTCTTCAACTTCCGGGGCGACCGTGCCATCGAGATTTCCAGGGCATTTTCCGAGAAGGAATTTTCTGAGTTTGAAAGAGGCCCTCTTCCGGATGTTTTCTACGCGGGAATGATGGAATATGACGGGGATGCCCATATTCCGCCGAATTTTTTAGTCCAGCCGCCGGCGATTGACCGTGTGGTCAGTGAATATCTCTGTGCTGAAGGCGTGAAATCCTTCGCGGTCTCCGAAACGCAAAAGTACGGTCATGTGACCTATTTCTGGAATGGCAACCGTTCCGGTTATATTGATGAAAAGCTGGAGACCTATGTCGAAATTCCATCCGATCGGATCGAGTTTGATAAAGCACCGCAGATGAAGGCCGGCCAGATCACAGCAAAGGTGGTTGAGCTTTTAAAGCAGGGTGTTTATCGATTCGGCCGTTTGAATTATCCCAATGGCGATATGGTCGGACATACGGGAATGACACAGGCAGCCATCACCGCTGTTGAAACGGTGGATTCATGCGTGGCAGAGCTGTTGGCTGTTATCAAGGAAACAGGGGGGATTGCTGTGATTACGTCTGACCACGGCAATGCGGATGAAATGTTCACGATCGATAAAAAAGGCGCGAAATCTGTAAAAACCGCGCATTCCCTGAATCCGGTCCCCTTCGTTATTTATGATCCTCTTTACCGTGGGGAATACCGAATGGCGGATCTCAAGCAAAAAGGTCTGGCCAATATTGCAGCAACCCTTCTGAATCTTCTGGGATATGAAAAGCCGGAGGATTACGAGCCATCGTTGATCGAAATGACGTCTGCCGGTTGATCATGAAGTCATCACACAAGCTCTGTGCGTAAGCAATCGTTTTCCCGGCAAATGGCAATGGTTCCCTTTGCCATTTGCCGGGAAAAAGCTCCTTCGTTTATTTTTTTCTTGACGCTGGAAAGTTATTTCCATATCTTTTCTTAAGCAAAAACTATTTTGAGGGCAAAGACGTTTGATTGAAAATCTGGTCAATAATCTATCTCTGTATATTCAAAATTCTGTTTTTCTTTCATTTTTAGCGGCATACCTGGGCGGGGTGGTAATCAGCTTTACTCCCTGCACGTATCCTCTTATTCCCGTGACGGTCGGTTTCATCGGTGCGCAGGGAGCATCATCGAAATTACGCGGATTTCTGCTGTCGCTGTTTTATGTTTCGGGATTGTCCGTGACGTATGCCATTCTGGGTGCGGTTGCCGCCCTGTCGGGGCGGCTTTTCGGGCAGATGCAGACAACCCCGCTTGTCTATATTATCATGGCGAATATTTGCCTGATCATGGGATTGTCCATGCTTGATGTTTTTAAAATATCCATTCCGGTTCCGCAAAGCATCCTGAAATATTCCGGAGGGGGGAAAAAGGGGTTTGTTCCCAGTTTTCTGCTGGGGGCGGCTTCCGGTTTTGTGATCGGCCCGTGCACCGCGCCGGTGCTGGGCGTGCTGCTGGGCTTTGTGGCGCTCAAGAACAATCTGATCATGGGCGTCGGCCTTCTTTTTACTTTTGCGTTCGGAATGGGGACGCTTCTGATCCTGGTGGGAACCTTTACGGGATTTATCTCTTCCCTTCCGCGTTCCGGTGCCTGGATGACTGTCATCACAAGGGTTTTTGGCGTTATTTTGATTGGCGCTGCCCAATATTTCCTGTATACTGCAGGTACATTGTCTTTTTAAAAAAGGATCATCATGCGCAAGTATCTTAATATTGTTATAGTTATCCTGATGATTGTTTCTCTGATCCCCGTATCGGTTTCCTGGGGCCAGTATATTCCCAATGCACCCTTCAAACCGGAGCTGACCCAGGCGCCGGATTTTACCCTCAAGGATGTACAGGGGAAAACCTTCCGGTTAAGCGCTCAGCGGGGCAAGCCGGTACTGATTTTTTTTGGGACCACCTGGTGCCCCGGATGCCGTGCGGAAATTCCCAAATATAAAGAGGTCCATAAGACCTATTCGCCGCGTGGTATGGAAGTGATTTATATTAACATCATGGAGCCGGCAAAAAAAGTAATGAGGTTTGCACAGAGCCATTCTCTTCCTTATCGGACGCTGCTGGATGAAGACGGCAGCGTCGGCAACGCATATAGTGTTATCGGTGTGCCGATGATCATACTGCTGGACAAAGCAGGTAATATTGTTAAAGTCGCACACAGTTCGAAAGATATGCCGCTGGATAAAGTTTTACAATGAAATTATACCGCACATAGAACAAATGCGGAATAAGGCAATCATCCAGAAAATGTTTTAATTTCCGGCACGCCAAGTGACAGAGACTCAATGGCAGATGATCCTGTAAAAAATGAGGGGCACGGATCGCAAAAGGGCAGTGATCGTTTGTTTCCGGGGAGGATGAATACATGACACAAGAGGACTGGTTGCACAACTTTTCAAAATCCGAGACGGACCGCTGGATTGGCGGAGTCTGCGGCGGACTGGGAGAGCATACTCCCATTCCCTCCTGGATATGGCGTTTATTGTTTGTACTGCTTGTGCTTTGTTTCGGCACGGGGTTTCTGGTTTACATCCTGCTTTGGATTTTTGTTCCCCGCAAAGCGAAGACCTGACAGTCCGGGCAATAGGTATGCAGAAAATTCCAGTTGAAAAGGCAAGACTGTTTTTTTGAAGATAACCGTTGATCATCTGGTGCTTGAAAACATCCGGCCCGCAAAAATGCGGCGCGCATGCCCCCTGATCTTTATTCACGGTGCGGGCGGAACCAGCCGGTTCTGGAAGAATTACCTTCCCTATTTTGCGGATCAGGGATGGGAAGTCTATGCTGTGAATCTTCGCGGCCATTATCCGTCTCAACGGGACGAAGCACTGGCGCAGGTAACGTTGGAAGATTATCTGGAGGATGTGAATAAAATCATTCTCCGGCTGGAGATAAAATGCTGTGCATTAATCGGACACAGCCTGGGTGGACTGATTGCCCAGAAAACAGCGGAAAATAATGATTCGATTAAGGCGCTTGCCGTCATCGCCAGTGCACCCCCGCTTGGTGTGGCTGTGGAAGTCAATCATGATTTGCCATACTCCGGAACGATCATCAAAACCATGTGGGGCATGATGAATCTGAAACCGGTTAAACCGACTTATGCTATGGCCGAGCAGACGGTACTGAACAACATTGCTCCGGATGAACGCAGCGAGGTTTTTGACATGTTTGTCGCCGAGTCCCTGGTCGTCAGCTACCAGGTGGCGCAGGGTTATCCTGTTTATCCATTGAGGATAAAATGTCCGAAGCTGGTTATCGGGTGCGTTAAAGACGTGGTTACTCCCGTTCTTATGCAGAGGGGATTAGCCGATTTTTTGCAGGCTGATTATATTGAATATGAACAATACGCTCACTTGCCCATGCTGGAGGGAGGCTGGGAAAAATCCGCCGCTGACCTGGCGAAATGGCTGGATCAGCAAGTGGAGGCACCAAACGCGGTAAAAGATTAAAATCATAATAAAAAACGAGGAAAGGGTGCGAAATGAAGTATCGGGATGACATTTACATTTACGAATGGGCAAACTACTTTGACAACAACTGCAATAGCTACTACATCGGCGGAAATGTACAGGCGCTTATCGATCCTGGTCTTACACGCTATCTTCCGGATTTGCTGAATCAGATGGCAAACGACGGCATCAAGAAAAAGAACATCAAGTATGTCATCAACACGCATTCTCACCCTGATCATTTTCAGGGTTCCGAATTGTTTGATCAGGAAAAAGTGAATATTGCCCTGCACCGCAAGGAGATGGATTTCCTCAAAGGGATTGGCGGTGAGCTTTACGGCCTTTTCGGCATTACGGTGCCGCAGATGCAGATCAACATGCAGCTGGAAGACGGCAAGCTCGAACTGGGTGATCAGGTCTTTAAGGTGATTTCGATTCCCGGTCATACACCGGGTTCCATCGGACTTTACTGGCCGGTCAAAAAGGTTCTTTTCAGTGGTGACGTTGTGTTTCAGCAGAATGTCGGGCGCACTGATTTTCCGGGGGGCAACGGGTCCCTGCTTAAAAAGAGCATTGTTACGCTTTCCGATCTGGATGTTGAGCTGCTTTTACCCGGGCACATGGGAATCATTGAAGGCCATGACAAGATTCAGGACAATTTCAATATCATCATTCAGAATATTTTCCCTTACATTTAGGGTTGATCTGATCTCCCGGAGGACCAGGGTTTCATGGCGAATGAAGGAAACAAAGTGATTTACTCCATGATCGGAGTCAGCAAGGTTTATGACAAAAAACCGGTGCTGAAGGACATCTATCTGTCTTATTTTTACGGCGCAAAAATCGGCGTGATCGGTTTGAACGGGTCCGGCAAAAGCTCGCTTCTGAAGATTCTGGCGGGTGTCGATGACGAATTTATCGGAAAGACCATCCTGTCGCAGGGCTACACCGTAGGCTATCTTGAGCAGGAGCCGCGGCTGGATGAAAGTAAGACCGTCCGCCAGATTGTGGAGCAGGGAGTCCAGTCCACCATGGACATCATCCATGAATACAACGCCGTGAACGAAAAATTTGCCGAGGAAATGTCGGAAGAAGAGATGACCAAACTATGCGACCGGCAGGCCGTCCTGCAGGAAAAAATGGACGCACTGGATGCGTGGGACATGGACTCACGCCTTGAAATGGCGATGGACGCGCTGCGCTGTCCGCCCGGCGAAACACCGATCAAAGTGCTTTCCGGTGGTGAAAAACGGCGTGTTGCTTTGTGCCGGTTGCTTTTGCAGAAACCCGACATTCTGCTGCTGGACGAACCGACTAACCATCTGGATGCCGAATCCGTCGCCTGGCTGGAGCACCATCTGCAAAAATACGAGGGCACGATTATCGCCGTTACCCACGATCGTTATTTTCTAGACAATGTTGCCGGCTGGATCCTGGAGCTCGACCGCGGTCAGGGCATTCCCTGGCAGGGGAATTATTCCTCCTGGCTCACGCAAAAACAAAACCGACTGAAGAACGAAGAAAAATCAGAAAGCGCGAGAATCAAAACCCTGGAGCGCGAACTGGAATGGATCCGCATGTCACCCAAGGGTCGACATGCCAAGTCCAAAGCGCGCATCAAGGCCTATGAAGAGATGCTGGGCAAGAACCTGGAGCGCGAATCCGGCACACGGGAAATCTTTATCGCGCCGGGCCCACGCCTGGGTGATCTGGTGATCGAGACGCAAAACGTCAACAAAGGCTATGGCGAGAAACTCCTTGTTGAAGGGATGACCTTTGCCCTGCCGGCCGGTGGTATCGTCGGCGTCATCGGACCCAATGGTGCCGGAAAGACAACTTTATTCCGAATGATCACCGGGCAGGAAAACCCGGATTCCGGCAGCATCCGCATCGGTGAAACCGTGAAGCTTGCCTATGTTGATCAAAGCCGTGATACGCTTGATCCTGAAAAGAACATCTGGGAGATGATTTCCGACGGGCAGGATATGATCGCCGTCGGAAACCGGCAGATCAATTCGCGCGCTTACGTGTCGCGGTTTAATTTTTCCGGTACGGATCAGCAAAAGAAGGTCGGAACACTGTCAGGCGGTGAGCGCAACCGCGTGCATCTGGCCCGGATGCTCAAGGAGGGCGGCAATGTCCTGCTTCTTGACGAACCCACGAATGATCTGGACGTGAACACCCTGCGCGCATTGGAAGATTCGCTGGAGAGTTTTGCCGGCTGTGTTGTCGTTATCAGCCACGACCGATGGTTTCTGGACAGAATCTGCACGCACATTCTGGCCTTTGAAGGCGACAGCAAAGTTCTTTTCTTTGACGGAAACTATTCTGAATATGAGGAAGACCGCAAAAACAGGCTGGGCGCCGCAGCCAGCCAGCCTCACCGGATCAAGTACCGGCAGCTGACGAGAAGGTAAAGAAGGTTGATAGGCTGTAGGTGGTTTAGAATCTGACCCCGCCTCTGTTTATGATATCTTTATTTTCCTTTTTTCCGGATCAGGATGCCGGCGATAGAAAATGGCAATATTGCCAATCAGCCCGACCAGTTCACTTTTAGTTGCTTTGGCAATTTCTTCGGATATTTCTTTTTTGGCTTCTTTGAATTCGCCGAATTTTACTTTGATCAGTTCATGGTCATTCAGGGCGATGTCAACCGATCCGACAAGCTGGTCCGTCACCCCTTTCGCGCCGATCATGACCAGCGGCTTCAAATGGTGTGCCTGCGCACGCAGATTTTTTCGCTGCGAACCTTTAAGGGTTTCCATGGGTTTTTCTCATCCATTTTTTTTCATTCGTATAGCACAGTTAATCATTTTTAAAAAACACATTATGAAACATTTCATTTTTCACACCTGTCCGATGTCAGGGCTTAGGAAAACCACCCGACAAATTGCCGGCAGAGAAATTTCTTGACAAATAAAGCGTGTTGAATAAGAGTCTCAGGCCGTGAGCGGGCGTAATTCAGCGGTAGAATGTCAGCTTCCCAAGCTGGACGTCGCCGGTTCGAGCCCGGTCGCCCGCTCCAATTTCAGCCTTCCGGCAAGCCCTTTTGGGCGGGAAATAACACTTGCATTGCCAGTGGGTATGTGGTAGGAATATTTCCAACCATTACTGAAAGTTGTTTGCTGAAGTGGGCCCGTGCCCACTTTTTTATTTTCTGAAGCGATTGATATGTACGATGATTTGAAAGACAAAATATGGCAACTGGCGGAACCGATTGCGGTCTCTGAAGGAATGCAGCTGATCCATGTTGAGTGTCTGAAAATGCATTCACGATGGGTCTTTCGGCTTTTTCTGGATAAGGAAGACGGAGTATCGCTCGACGATTGCACAACGGTCAGTAATCAACTGGGAGATGTCCTGGATGTCCATGATCTGTCCCGCGGACCCTATACGCTGGAAGTTTCATCACCGGGGCTTGACCGTCCTATTTCGCGTGACATTGATTTTGAGCGGTTTAAGGGGGCCACATTAAAAATCAAAACCCGAATAAAGATTGACGGCGTGAAGAAATTTCAGGGCACACTGCTGGATTATATCGAAGAAAACGGCAGGAGAGTGGTGCGGATTGAATCGGCGGGGAAGATATTCAGCATTCCGAAAGAAGAAATCGTTAAAGCCAACCTGGTTGATGAAACAGCGAGGCCTGCGGAGCAATAATCAATTCGAACAGGCTGGAAGTCGAAGCAGCCCGGGAGAAAAATGGAGGAATTTGTAAATGTTTCAAGAGCTTAAACGTCTGATAGAGCAGATGGGTAAGGATAGGGGTATTGACAAACTCATTATTACAGAAGCTCTCGAGGCCGCCATGATGACGGCGGCGCGAAAAAAACTGGGGCAGAATGTGGATATTGAAGCCCACTACAATGACGAAGCCGGAGAAATTGAAGTTTTCCAGTTTAAAACGGTTGTTGATAAAGTGCTCGATCCCGAAACACAAATTTCCAAAGAGGATGCAAGAAAAACCCTTGATGAGGGAGCGGAGCCTGGCGATTCTCTCGGTATGAAAATCGAAACGAGTTCATTTGGCCGGATTGCCGTCCAGATGGCCAAACAAATCATTATACAGCGGGTCAAAGACGCTGAACGGGACAACATCTACGACGAATATAAAGACCGTAAGGGTGAGCTGATTAACGGTTTCGTCCAGCGGTTTGAGAGCGGCAATATTATAGTGAACCTGGGACGGGCTGAAGGTGTGGTACCCCCCGCAGAACAGATTCACCGCGAAACCTATAAACGCGGCGAACGCATCCGGTCCTATCTTTTTGAAGTCAAGAAGAACGCGAAAGGTGCGCAAATTATTCTGTCGCGGACGCATCCCGCATTTCTCAAGGCGCTCTTTGAAGTGGAAGTGCCGGAAATTTCTGAAGGCCTCATTGATATTGTCAGCGTGGCCCGCGAGCCTGGAAAGCGCGGCAAGATTGCCGTGAAGGCCAAAGACAAGGATATTGATCCGGTGGGCGCCTGTGTGGGAATGCGCGGGAGCCGGGTACAAAGTGTTGTGCAGGAACTGCGGGGAGAAAAAATTGATATCATTCCCTACACGGAGGATTCGGCAAAGTATGTTTCAAGCGCCCTGTCTCCCGCCAAGGTGAACCGCGTGTTTGTTGATGAGGAAAACCGGGCGATGACGGTGATTGTTCCCGACGACCAGTTATCGCTTGCCATCGGCAAGAACGGCCAGAACGTTCGCCTTGCCGTCAAGCTGACCGGCTGGAAAATCGATGTGAAGAGCGAGACCATGGCAGCCGAAAAGGAAGAGGACGGCCAGAAAGCATTGACCAAAATTCCCGGCATCGGGCCGGCAATGGCCGAAAAGCTCTTTGCACAGGGCATCAAGAGCATCGCGATGCTGGCTGCTATGGAACCGGAAGCGCTTTCTGAGATTCCCGGTGTGGGAGAAAAAACCAGCACAGAATGGATTGCGGAAGCCATCAGGCTGATCGAAGAGGAAACGAACAACAATAAAAAAGAGTAATTGATTTCACGGACCCAGTATTTAAATTGAGGGAGTTTCGGGGATGGCGAAAAAGCGAGTGCACGAGTTGGCCAAAGAGCTTGGCCTGGAAAACAAAGACCTGATTGCCCATCTGGAAAGGTTGGGTATTACGGTCAAGTCCCATGCCAGTAGTTTGGAAGAGAGCGAGGTCGAAAGAGTCAGGGTTGACTTGCAGACCACGTCTCCGCGTCAGATTGTGGAGGAAAGAATAAAAACGACGGTTATTCGCCGCCGTACGGTTCGTACCCCGGTTGAGCCGTCTTCGGTTGAAGCTCCCGTTGAGACAAAAGAAGAACCCGCTGAAGGAAAAACCGCCACACCCGCCGCTGTGAAAAAAGAGACGGTTTCAGAAACGGCGGAAATACCCGCGTCGGAAAAGACAAAAGAAGAAGTGACGACCACGCAACCGGCTGTCCCTGTTGGGGAAGTGACAAAGGAAGAGCTGGATGCAAAACCGGTTGCGGAAATAAAACCGGATCAGCCGATGCCTGAAAAGATTCCGGAAGCCCCCAAAAAGCCGCCGGTGATTATCCCCGTGCGGCCGCCGATGATGTCCAGGCATAAAATCGTCAAACCCGAAGAGAAAAAAGAAACTCCGGCAAAAGTTCCCCAGAAGCCCGGTGAAAAAGTCATTGTGCCGCCGCCTGAAAAAATCATTAAAAGGGAATTTGAAAAACCCAAGAAAAAAGGCAAGGGGCCGGTGGAAGTTTTTATTGAAGAGGAAAAAGAGGTCCCGCGCCGTAAAATACTGGAAAGGAAAATCGACAAAAAAGCCAAAATCATTGATGATGATCGGGAAGTGACATTCAGCAAATGGCGTGAAGAGAAAAAGGCCGCGCCGATCAGGATGAAGAAAACCGAAATTACTGTGCCGAAAGCCATCAAACGGCGAATTCGTGTGGGTGAGACGATTACGACAGGTGAACTGGCCAAAAGAATGGGTGTGAAGGTTGGTGAAGTGATCAATAAGCTCATTGCAATGGGCGTTATGGCCACGATCAATCAGGCGATTGATTTTGATATTGCCTTGCTGGTGGCCTCAGAATTCAGTTTTCAGGTGGAAAAAGCGGAGATTGAATTTGAAGATACCATGCTGAAATCGCAGGCGGAACCGGAAAATCTCAAGCCACGCGCGCCGATTGTCACCATCATGGGTCATGTTGATCATGGGAAAACATCTCTGCTGGACGCGATCCGCCAGACCAATGTTATTGACGGCGAAGCAGGCGGGATTACACAGGCCATAGGCGCCTATCATGTCCATATCAACGGCCGCGACATTGTTTTCCTGGACACACCCGGCCACGAAGCCTTTACCGCCATGCGGGCGCGCGGTGCCCAGGTTACGGATATTGTGGTTCTGGTGGTGGCAGCGGATGACGGGGTGATGGATCAAACGATTGAAGCCATCAATCACTCCAAGGTGGCCGGTGTGCCGATCATTGTGGCAATTAATAAAATTGACAAGCCGGGCGCTGATCCCGAAAAAATCAAGCAGTCGCTCACCGAACACGGGCTTTTATCGGAGCAGTGGGGCGGCGATACGATTTTCTGTGAAGTGTCCGCCAAGAAAAAAACCGGCATTGAAGAGCTGCTGGAGCTGATTCTTCTGCAGGCCGACGTTATGGAACTCAAGGCGGATCCTGATTTGCCAGCGCGCGGCATCATCATCGAGGCAAAACTGGACCGTGGCCGGGGACCGGTGGCTACCGTTCTGATTCAACAGGGAACGCTGAAAGAAGGAGATGCCTTTGTTTCCAAAACCGAATCCGGCCGCGTCCGGGCGATGGTCAATGATCAGGGACGTCGTGTGAAGGAAGCGGGTCCCGCCATGCCCGTGGAGGTTATTGGATTTTCCAGTGTGCCCCAGACGGGTGCGGAATTTGTCTGTGTGGAGGATGAAAAGAAGGCACGGAATATTTCCGATTACTGGATGAGGAAAGCACGGGAGAAAGAACTGTCCGCTTCCTCCAAAATCACCCTGGAGCAATTGTATCAGAAGATCAAGGAGGGTGTAAAAGATTTAAATGTCATTATCAAAGCAGATGTTCAGGGTTCTATTGAAGCGATTTCGGATGCCCTGAATAAGCTTTCCACCGAAGATGTTCAGCTCAAGGCCATTCACAGTTCCACGGGAGCGATCAGCGAAACGGACATCATGCTGGCTTCAGCATCCAACGCGATTATTATCGGTTTTAATGTCAGGCCGGATGCCAGGGTGAGCGAACTTGCCGAGCAGGAAGGTGTGGAAATCAAACTGTATGATATCATTTACAATGTCATTGCCGATGTTCGCGCGGCCATGGAAGGCCTTCTGGAACCTGAGTACAAAGAGGTTGTTCAGGGCCGGGCTGAAGTTCGCGAACTTTTCCGCGTGCCCAAGATCGGCATTATCGCAGGATGCCATGTGACGGATGGCAAAGTAACGCGTACGGCGGGCATTAAACTGGTTCGGGACAGCGTGTCTATTTTTGACGGCAAGATCCTTTCTCTGAAACGTTTTAAGGATGATGCGAGAGAGGTGCTGGCTGGTTTTGACTGCGGCATCGGCATCGAAGGCTATAACGACATCCATGTGGGCGATGTGATTGAATCCTATGTCATTGAGACCCTGAACAGAAAATTATAAAGACGAGAAAAGATCATCATGGTCGTTGGCTACGGCATCATTCGGCTGCGGATTCCGGAATCCGGTTCTTTGAAGGAAAAAAGGAGTGTTTTAAATAAAATCTTAAAACGCGCGCAAAATGAGTTTAACATTTCCATTGCCCAGGTCGGCGATCTGGACAATCATCGTTTCGCCCAGATCGGATTTGCTCTCACCGGCAACGAATCCCGTTATATCAGCGGTAAAATCGATCACCTGCTCCGGTTTATCGGTGATTTGAATGTTGCAGAAGTATTAAACTCGAAAACAGAAATCATGGTGGTTTCAGATTTTCTTGAAACGGCAGACCCGACAGCAGGCAAGTACGATGAACTTTAGAAGAGCGGACAGAGTTGGTGAACTGATTATGGCGGAAATGTCAGACATTCTGCTGAAGGTTGTCAAGGATCCGCGCCTGCACTCGGTGACGATCACAGGCGTTAAAGTCACGGATGATCTGCGTAATGCCAGGATTTATTTTGTTGAAATGGGCAAAGACGAATTAAACGAGGATGTTCAGACCGGATTGAGTAAAGCCAGGGGTTTTGTACGGCGGGAACTGGGGCACCGGCTGCAGTTGCGTTTTGTGCCGGAAATCATTTTTGTGCACGACAAGTCCTTCGGTTACGGGAACCATATTGAAAAGCTGCTGGCTGAGATCGCCAGGCAGGAAGAAAATCATGATTAAGGAAATTCAGGAAGCCATTTCTGCCGGGGGGAAATTTTTAATTACGGCCCATGTGCGGCTCGATGGAGATGCCCTGGGATCGGAACTGGCGCTTTATCTGATGCTGAAGGATCTGGGAAAGGAAGCGGTGATTTATAATCAGGATCCAACGCCTGATCACTACCGGTTTTTGCCGGCCGCCGCCCATATTGTTCACGAACTGGATGATATTGAAACCTATGATGTCGGTTTTGTTCTTGATTGTTCCGAGCTCGACCGTGTGGGAAAAATATCAGGGGAAGTGGTAAAAATCAAAACGCTGATCAACATCGACCACCATGTTTCCAACGGAGGATTCTGCCAATTGAGGATTTTGGATCCCAAAGCCAGCTCTACGGGAGAACTTCTTTACCGTTTGATGCGTGAAATGCGCGTAAAGATGACAAAAGACATCTGTACCAATCTGTATACGGCCATTTTGACCGATACAGGCGGATTCCGCTATTCCAGCACTCACCAGGATACGCTTTGGGCGGCAGGTGATCTGGTAGAGGGTGGTGCGGACCCGCAATGGATCTCTGAAAATATATATGAAAGCGATCCGCCGGCCAAACTTCTTCTGTTGTCCCGCGTTCTGCAGACATTAACGCTGGATCTGGAGAACAAAACCGCATCGATGGTGGTTACGAACCGGCATTTGCAGGATACCGGCGCCAGGATGGAACATACCGACGGGTTCATCGATATCCCGCGGACGGTCAAAGGGATTGACATTGCCATGCTTTATACTCAGATGGGTGAAAAACAATATAAGCTGAGTCTGCGTTCCAAGGGCAGGGTCAATGTAGAGACGATTGCCCGAAAGTTCGGCGGCGGCGGACATCTCAACGCGGCGGCATGCCGGATGGAAGGGGATATTGAAGAAATCCAATCGCGGGTCATGGAAGCGGTTAAGGCTTTATAGGCATTTATGAACGGTATTGTGGTGATTGACAAACCGGCGGGCCTGACTTCTCATGATGTCGTGAGCAAAGTGAAAAAGATTCTGGGAACGCGTAAGGCGGGTCATACCGGAACGCTTGATCCTATGGCAACCGGTGTGTTGCCGGTTTGCCTCGATGAGGCGACAAAACTGGCGCAGTTTTTGACAGCGGAAAACAAAACCTATCGTGCGACCATGCTTCTCGGTATCGAAACGAATACCCAGGATATAGAAGGGGATGTCATCAAAAAGTCGGACCGGACAGTTTCCGAAGAAGAAATTCGTATGACACTTGGGGGGCTTGTAGGTAAGATAAAACAGGTTCCACCCGCTTTTTCGGCGCTCAAGCACAAGGGCCGGCCTTTGTATCAATATGCGAGGGAGGGAACCTTCCCGGATGTGGCGGCAAGGGATGTGGAAATTTATCGTTTGGAAGTGCTGGACATTTCATATCCTTATGTGACCTTCGAGACGGATTGCTCCAAAGGGACATACATCCGGACCATTTGTTCGGATGCAGGAAAAGAGATGGGCTGCGGGGCCTGTTTGTCGGGTTTGCGCAGGCTCAGGAGCGGTTTTTTCACCGAGGCAATGGCCGTGACCCTGCAGGACGACTTGTCGGAAGGTAAAAAGAAAGAATTGCTTACAAAAATGCTGACAATGGCGGAATCTCTGCCGGAGTTTACAGAAATTAAAGTCAGCGAAGCAATGGCTGAGAAACTAAAGAACGGGTTTCAGCCGGATGTGGATGTGATACGGCAGAATGTTCTTCCTTTTCTTGCAGTCGGAGATATGGTAAAGTTCGTGAATTACAGCGGTGATCTGGTGGCAGTGGCCGAAATGTTATTGCCTGAAAGTGCAATGGCCGGACAGGATGGTAAAAGCCAGGCGGCCAGGATACTTAGAGTATTTAATGATATAAGCCAATAATAAATTGAAATTATTAAGGAATTAATATTAGAGGGAGGAAAAAAGCGTGTTGACTTTGGAAAAGAGAAAAGCATTGATCGAGGACTACCGGCTTCACGAGAAAGATACCGGTTCTCCTGAAGTTCAGATTGCCCTTTTGAGTGCGAGAATTGAATATCTTACCGAGCATTTCAAGGCACATCAGAAGGATCATCACTCCCGTCGGGGTTTGCTGAAACTCGTCGGCCAGAGAAGAAGATTGCTCAATTACATTAAAGAAGATGATGTAGAGCGTTACAGAAGCATAATTAAAAGACTGGGCCTCAGGAAATAACAGGATCCGTTCAAGGGCGGAAGGCAAAAGGACAACCGATTGGACAAGTATTGAGATGTACCTGCGTCAATCGGCTTTTGCGTTTCGCCCTTGAATTCGGTAGCAAACGCCTTTCCGGGTTTTTTCCGGAATTGAGTGATTGGGTATCGAAATTGTATTTTCCTTGGAAAATCGATAATTTTCCGCGCAATCGGGCGGAAAATTTCCATTTCCTGTCCCGGGCAACAACCCAAACAAGTGGAGGAAATTGAATGAGTAACAAATTCAGTACGGATTTTGCGGGGCGTAATTTTACGGTGAAGACCAATTACGTGGCCGCGCAGGCGGACGGTTCCACGCTGGTGTATTATGGCGATACCGTCGTATTGTTGACAGCGGTGTCTTTGAAAAGTGTGAGAGAAGGCGTTGATTTTCTGCCTCTTACCGTGGACTATCAGGAGATGACCTTTGCCGCCGGAAAAATTCCCGGAGGCTTTTTTAAGAGAGAGGGACGTCCCAACGAACGTGAAATTTTAACATCAAGAATCATAGATCGGGCAATTCGCCCGCTGTTTCCCAAAGGATATTATTCGGAAACCCAGATTGTCGCAACGGTGCTTTCCGTGGATAAGGAAAACGACGCGGATGTTGCCGCCATGATCGGCGCCTCTGCCGCTCTGGAAATATCGGATATCCCTTTCAAGGGTCCGATCGCCGGTGTGCGCGTCGGCCGGATCGACGGTGAATTGGTCGCGAATGCTTCACCGGAAAAAATGCAGGACAGTGAAATGAGCCTTTTTCTGGTGGGGCGAAAAGTGACACCGGGCAGGTCAGGACGGCCTTATGATGTAGAACTGGTCATGATGGAAGGTGAAGCTAAAGAGGTTGCGGAAGACATTATCGTGGATGCCATCAAGTTCGGTCTGGAAGCCATACGCCCGGTCATTGATCTTCAGGATCAGATGCGCGCGGCGGTCGGCAAGGACAAGCGCTCCGTGGAAGAAGCTCCGCCGGATGAAGATCTGATTGCCCGTGTCAGCGCAGAGGCTCTGCCGGGCCTGAAGGAAGGTTACGGCATGCCGCGCAAACTGGAACGGTACGCCAAACTCGGCGAAGTCCGGGAAACTGTCATAAGAAATATTAGCGCCGGTGATGCTGCACTGGCCAAGAAAGCGGCAGCGATTATTGAACATCTTGAATCCCGAATCCTTCGGGACATGATTATTCAGGAAAAAAAGCGCATTGACGGGCGATCTTCGACCGACATCCGCCCGATCAGTTCAGAGGTAGGCGTGCTGCCGCGCGCCCACGGTTCAGCTCTGTTCAATCGCGGTGAAACGCAGGCGATGACGGCCCTTACCCTGGGAACGTCTTCAGATGAACAGCGCATGGATTACGTAGGCGGCGAAGAACTCCGTTCTTTTCTTCTGCACTATAATTTTCCTCCCTACAGCGTGGGCGAAGCCAAATCGCTGCGCAGTCCCGGTCGGAGGGAAATCGGCCATGGTGCGCTGGCCCGTAAAGCTCTGGTGCCCGTGCTTCCGCCGGCTGAACAGTTTCCCTATACGATCCGGATTGTTTCAGAGATTCTTTCTTCCAACGGTTCGTCTTCCATGGCAACGGTCTGCGGTGGAATCCTTTGTCTCATGGATGGTGGTGTGCCGGTGAAGGACATTGTCGCGGGCATTGCCATGGGGCTGCTCAAGGAAGGCGACGAGGTTGTCATTCTGTCCGACATTCTGGGAGACGAAGATCATGCCGGTGATATGGATTTCAAAGTCTGCGGCACGGAAAAAGGCGTTACCGCCATGCAGATGGACATTAAAATCGATGGTTTGACCGAGGACATCCTCCGCAAGGCGCTGGCGCAGGCCAGGGATGGCCGAATGCACATTATCGGAAAAATCCGCGAAACGATGTCCGCGCCGCGACCGGATATCTCTCTTTATGCACCGCGCATTACCACCGTCAAGGTAAAGGAAGATCAGGTACGTACGGTCATCGGTTCCGGTGGCAAGAACATCCGCCAGATCATCAGTGAAACCGGCGTGACCATCGACGTGGAAGATGACGGAACGGTTACGATTGCTTCTGCCGATGCAGAAGCGGCTGCGCGTGCCGTGGCGATGGTGAAATGGTTGACCGAAGAAGCGGAAGTAGGGAAAATTTACCGCGGCACCGTCAAGAAAATCGTTGATTTTGGCGCATTTGTCGAAATTCTGCCCGGGACGGAAGGCCTGCTGCATATTTCGCAAATTGCCAAGGAAAGAATCGCCAAAGTGACGGATGTCTTACAGGAAGGCGATGAGGTCATGGTCAAAGTGCTGGAGGTCGATAAATTCGGCAAGATTCGCCTCAGCCGCAAGGAAGCACTGGGTGCCGAAACCGCTTAGTTCATGCTTTTCCTAAAGTTTGCAGTAATTTGAGCAGGGGCAAATGACCATTTGCCCCTGCCTGCTTGTGCCTTGAATTCCCGGGAAAATGGAAAAAGTAAAAGCTTACGTTCAAAGAATTGTGGGAAATGAAGATATTCCCTTGCCGAAGTACATGACCGAACAGGCGGCGGGAATGGACATTTTTGCAGCCGTAAAGGCCGATGAAACAATTCTTCCCGGCGAGCGCAGGAAAATCCCGACGGGGATCGCCATTGCGTTACCTGAAGGTTATGAGGCACAAATCCGGCCGCGAAGCGGATTGGCGATTCATCAGGGAATCACGCTTTTGAATTCTCCCGGAACCATTGACGCGGATTATCGCGGGGAAATCGCCCTGATTGTCATCAATCACGGCAAAGAACCTTTTTCTGTGCAAAGGGGAATGCGTCTGGCGCAAATGGTGATTTCAAAAGTCTGCCGCGCACAATGGGTTGACTCACCCAATCTGAATGAAACAGCAAGAGGCAATGGCGGTTTCGGACATACCTGATTAAACATCACAAGCACGTTGCGGATGTTTCGTTTCGTAAAGGCCGGAAGCGCGCAGCATTTGCAAAGCGCAATCATCGGTACATTCCTCACCGGGAAGGCCAGAGGCCTTCAATTATTGAACAAAACACTCTCAATGGCCACTCAAAAGGAAGTTGTTTGGGCAACAGACCGTTTATTCAAAATGCAGATGCTGCCGGAATTTCGCCTGTTGTTTTTTGCATTTACTCTGAAACAGTGATATAAATAAATAAATTGTATCCATACGACAGGGTTTATGAAAAAATTCAAAGTCAAAAAAACGATTCAGGAAATCAACGAAAAGATCAAAAAGGGACGAGCTGTCGTTGTTACCGCTGAAGAAATGATTGATGTGGTTCAAAGGCATGGCGATGTGGAAGCGGCGCGCCGGATTGACGTTGTAACGACAGGTACCTTCGGTGCTATGTGTTCCTCAGGCGCTTTTCTGAATTTTGGGCATACCTCACCGAAGATCAGGGCTTCCAGGGTCTGGCTGAACGATGTTCCCGCCTACGGCGGAATTGCGGCGGTTGACTGTTATCTGGGTGCTACGGAAGTGGTGGAAGGTGACCCGCTTAATAGCGTTTATCCCGGAGAATTCAACTACGGCGGCGGGCACGTGATAGAAGATCTGGTCTCCGGTAACGTGGTAAAATTGAGGGCGGAAGGTTATGGTACCGATTGCTATCCGTCGCGTAAATTTGAAAAAAATATCACGATCAAAGATTTGCGTGATGCTGTCTTGTTCAATCCGCGCAACGCCTATCAAAACTACAATTGTGCCGTAAATCTATCAGATACAACGATTTATACCTATATGGGCATGCTGCGACCCAGGATGGCCAACGCCTCCTATTCGACTTCGGGCCAGTTGAGCCCCCTGTTTAACGATCCTTTCTACCGTACGATCGGTGTCGGAACAAGGATATTTTTGGGAGGCGCTCAGGGGTTTGTGGCCTGGCCTGGAACGCAGCATCATCCCCATGTCGTCAGAGGGGCCAATGGTGTGCCCAAGGAAGGTGCAGGTACCATGGCCGTTGTCGGCAATTTAAAGGAGATGAGTCCGGAATGGCTGACCGGTGCCAGTATTTTAGGCTATGGCACTTCATTGTTTGTCGGTGTGGGTATTCCCATTCCCGTTCTGGATGAAGAAATGGCGCGGTATACCGCCGTGAAAGACGCGGATATTTATACTCAGGTGTACGATTACAGTATGGACTATCCCAAGGGCAGTCCGGTGTCTTTGGCGGAAGTCAGTTATCAGGACCTGCGAAGCGGAGTGATTATGATTGACAACAAGAAAGTCATTACCGCGCCGATGTCCAGTTATTATAAGGCAAACCAAATTGCAAATATCCTGAAAGACTGGATTGAAGCCGGGAAATTTCTGCTCGGTGAATCGCAGCAGAATCTGCCCGGCGTCAGTTGATGAATGGATGCTTCTGTTTCATAAAGTTGTGACGGCTGCAGGGTCGTCTTGTCATTTTCAATATTGTAAATAAAAAATCAACCTTACAAAAATTAATATTGACTGAAATAACAGGAAGTTAAAAAGCCAATAAAATACTTTTTTATTAAAGAATATTAAAGAATATTAAAGAATATTTATGATGATTAAACTTTTTTCTTGACTTTCCTTTTGAAATATAGTTTTTTAGATACAAACTAAAAGGTATTACTTTAAATCGCTATGGAAAAAATCAGGAAAAATAGAGTAAAAAAGTATCGAGAATCTATTCCTCTGAGTATTTCCGAACTTGCCCGCAAAGCGGAATTAACGCCGCAGACGATTGCAAAAATGGAAAAGGGCATCGCCACGCGAAAGAATTCGGAGTTGAAAGTTGCCAAGGCACTGCAGAAAAAACATGAAGAAGTTTTTCCTCAATAAGGGCAATTTTTATTTTTCGATATCGGGCCCCGAGGGATTTTTTGTAAATGAAGATAGGCAGGTATTTGATCGCTTTTTTATTTTTAATGACACTTTTAATCACCTTTGGCAATCGAGGAGTCGTTGATAATTATTTGATGGGAGAGAGACTGGCGCTGCTGAAAGCGGACAATGATGAGCTGGCAAGGCAAAACAAGGAGCTTGGCAAAACAATACTTCTGTTGCGCAGAGACCCTGCATATATTGAATCGATTGCGCGCAATGAACTTGGAATGGTAAAAAAAGGTGACGTTGTTTACCGGCTGGCAAAGTGATGAAAAGCATTTTTTCACGTTAAAAACAACTTGACGGTGCTTTAATGGATTTAAAAGAATTATTTACAGGGAAAAAGAAACTTGTTGGCCTGGACATCGGTTCAAGCTCTTTAAAGCTCGCTGAAATTGAGAGCACATCCAACGGTTATGTTTTGAACCGGTTTCGTCAAATGCCCATTCCTCCCGGAGTGATTGTTGACGGTATCGTGGAGAACACGAGTGCTTTGTCAGCTGCGGTGAAAGAACTTTTCCACAATTCCGGATGCAAGGGAAAGGGGATTGTCACTTCTCTTTCCGGTGGTTCGGTGATTGTAAAAAAAGTCACTCTTGCCCAGATGGAAGAAAAGGATCTGCGTGATTTGATCCGCGATGAAGCCGGTAAATATCTTCCTTTTGATAATATGGATGATGTGAATTACGATTTCCAGATTCTGGGGGATAACGAATATAACCCCAATCAAATGGAAGTGATTATTGTCGCCGCCAAGAAAGCCGATGTCAACAGTTATCTGGACGCGCTGACGGCAGCCGGTCTCACGGTTACGATTATGGACGTGGATTCTTTTGCGCTGGAAACCATGTATGAAACCAACTATGAATTTGCAGAGGATGAAATCATTGTCATTGTCAATATTGGGGCAACCCTGACCAATATCAACGTCATCAAAGGCGGAATGTCCATCTTCACCAGAGATTTTACCGTTGCCGGAAACACGATCACTGAAGGTTTGCAGGCAAAATACAAGGTGTCGGCGGAAGAAGCGGAAAAAATGAAAACAGAAGGACCTCAGGGCAGTGATCAGGACAACATGGAACTGAAAAATGCCATTCTGGATTGCGCAGAACCGATATGTTCGGAAATTGAGAGATCCATTGACTACTTCCGATCAACTTTCGGTGCCGATTACATCAAGCATGTGTATCTTTCCGGCGGGTCATCAAGAATTTCCGGTTTAAGCGGCAATTTGTCTCAGAGATTGGGTATCGAGACGGATTTAGTAAATCCGCTCTTGAAAATTGGATACAACAAGAAAAATATTGATGCGGGCAAGCTCGAGAGCATCAAGACAATCGGTGCTGTAGCCATTGGGCTGGGTTTGAGAAAAATAGGTGATAAATGATTAAAATTAATCTTTTACCTTACCGTGAAAAAGAAAAGAAAGAAAACCTTGCAAGACAGGTAACGATCATTGCGGGTTTGTTTCTCCTTTTTCTCCTTTGTCTTGCCTGGGGTTATTTCTACATGTCTTCTCAAGTGAGCGATCTGGAAACAAAACTTGCAGATTCGCAGAAAACCTTGAAAGCCCTGGAGGCAAAAGTAGGCGATCTGGAAAAGTTTAAGCAGGAGAAAGCGGAGCTTGAGTTGAAACTTGGAGTAATTGGCACGCTGGAGGAAAACCGTCTGCTGCCGGTGAAAACGCTTGATGACTTGTCCCTGCTTGTTCCGCAGCAGAACATCTGGCTTACAAAGATCACGCAGGATAAAGATATTTTGAAAATAGAGGGAGTCGGCCGGGACAATATAGTTGCCGCAGATTTTATGAAAACCATTGAAAAGTTTGAGCCGATCCAGTCTGTGGATTTAGTTTCTTCAAAAAAGCTGGTGATTGCCGACATGACGTTCCAGCAGTTTATCTTTTCCTGCAAAATGAAAAAGGGATTTTAATTTATGGCCATAACAGCTAACGACATCAAAAAACTGTCTCCGCAGGCCAAGGCCCTGATCGTCATTGTAGTTATTCTGGCCGTTGGCTATGTTTATTACTTTTATTTTTTATCGGATCTCATAGCGAAAAAGGCAACTCTTGAAAAAGAAAATCAGGACATTCAGGTTCAGATTAAACAAAAAGAAAAAGTAGCCCTGGAACTCAATAAGTACAAGGGTGAGGTTGACAAACTGACAGATAACTACAAAGTGGCTTTGTTAAAACTTCCCGACCAGCGGGAAATCCCCGGCCTTTTTCATTCTGTCTCTCTGGCAGGTAAGGATGCGGGCATTGAATTTTCATTGTTTGAGCCGAAGCCTGCCGTACCGAAAGGCATGCCGGAGGCCGCAAAACCGAAAGTTTCAGCCATGCTGAAACCATCCGATCAGAGGCAGGAAGAAGCGCAGAAGGCGGATGCCCAGAAGCCGGCCGATAAGAGCAAGCCTGGTGATGGGAAAAAGGCGGCGGAGCCGGAACCTTTTTATGAGGAAATACCGGTCAAAGTGACGGTGACAGGCAGTTTTCAAAATACAGTCCACTTTTTTGAAAAAGTGGCCAAACTGCCGCGCATTGTCAATGTTTCTGATATTTCCATGGGTGACAGAAAGAATGTGAAAGGCCGGGGAGATCTTATTACTACATCCTGTACCGTGAAAACGTACATGTTTGTAGATAAAAAAAGAGCAGACAAGTGAAAAGAAAAATGAAAAAAATTAAAATGATCATTTTGTGTAATTTGCTGATTCTTTTTATGGCGGCTTTCAGTGTTCACTGTGCTGAACCGGTCAATCCCGTCCCACAGGCGAAGCCGTTAACACCCGCAGCCAGCAACATGCCGTCGGCAACCCAGACACCGCCTTCCTCACCTCAGATTACATCGCCACCTCAAGTGCCGGGGGCCTCTGCGCAGGGCACCATGACGCCGGTTCTCTCATCTCCTTCTGCGCCTGCATCCGGCAGTGCATACAGTTATAATCCGGCGGGTAAACCGGATCCTTTCAAACCGTTTGTTGACGTGGATGTTAAATCCGCGCAGAAGAAAAAAGATGAATCCATCTTTCCACTGGAGAGAGCTGAAATTGACAGTTTCACACTTGTGGGGATTGTCGGTGATTCATCAAAGAGAGCAGCAGTGGTTCAGGATGCAAACAAAAAGTTTTATCCCGTTTTTGTCGGGTCGCACATTGGCACTCGTAAGGGAAAAGTGACTGGTATTTTATCAGATCAGGTAATAATTGACGAATTGGATGACAACAATAAGGTAAGAAAAATTGTTTTGAAACTGCGTAAAAATACTACGAGGTAAAATCATGAAAAAATATTTATCCAAAGTAATCCCTGCTTTTATCATCATCTCGATGTTTCTTTTTTTGCCGGCCGGGGTGATTACGAATTTAAATGCAGATGAGAATAACGATTCCGGTGTGGGTTACCTGGAAAATATATTGTTTGAAAAATTATCCGGGCGGGAAAGAATCAGCCTTGTCGTATCTCAACAGCCCCAGGTTGCTCCTCCTTCCATACAATCCGACGGGAACCTCCTGATCCGTCTGGATGATCTTTTTGCTCCCGAACACATGCGAAACAGTGTCGGCGAAGGGCGCTTGCTGAATGTAGCCAGTGTTTCGGCCCAGCAGCAGACGGAGGCGGGCAGGCAGTGGGTTAATTTGAGAATCAGATTAAAGGAAAACGTTCCTTACACCATAAGGCAGGACGGGAAAATTATCGTCATTGATTTTAATATTTCCGGAGTCGAAGCAAAGCTGAAGAAGGCATCAAAACTGGTTGACAGAAGTCAACGAAGCAGTCTTGCGCAGACAGAGATGGAACGATCCGATCAGCGCGACGGCACAAAAAAATACACGGGGAAAAACATTTCGCTTGATTTTCAGGATGCTGATATTAAAAGTGTTTTACGTTTAATGTCGGAGTATGGCGACAAAAGCATTATTGCCGGTGATGATGTGAAGGGTAATGTCACCTTAAACATGAAAAATGTGCCGTGGGATCAGGCGCTGGAGTCCATCCTGAAGATTCACGGGTTGACAAAACAGCAATCGGGAAATGTCATTACGGTCATGACGCTGGAAAGAAAGAAAAAAGATGAAAAAGACAAAAAAGATGCCGATGCCGAGCAGTATAAAGCTGAGGAAGAGCGAAGGGCAAGAGCACTGAAATCAGATGTTGAAAAAGGAAAATTACGCCAGATTATGATCGAAGCGAAAATTGTGGAAGTTTCAGAAGAATTTGTTCGGAATCTGGGCGTGCAATGGGGAGTCGGCAACCATTCATCCGTCGGGGATTATGGTCTTGGGTTATCGGCAGGCACCAATCCACTTACCCAGACCAATGCGAAAACTCTATCCTATCCTGCGGAGATTCCGTTTTCAAAATACGGCACCACCGATTTGCTGGAGATGGCGGCGGTTAATTTCCCTTCGAGTGTTCTGGGACCGACTTTAGGTCTCGTTTTTGGCGGCGCCCGCAGTTTCATCGAGGTTCAGCTTTCAGCCATGGAGGCGACAACGCAGGGCAAGGTAATTTCATCCCCTAAGGTTGTTACAATGGACAACGTGAAAGCCGTTATCAAGCAGGGTGATGATGTTCCGTATGTAACGCCCGCTTCAGGGACGTCGCCTGCGACGGTCACTTTTAAGGAAGCGGTATTGCGTCTGGAAGTAACTCCGAAAATCACGGATGACGGACGGATTTCCATGGAAATCAAAGCGACGAATGACACTCCCGATTATGCGCAGGGAGAGAAGCTTCAGGGCAATCCGCCCATTCGTAAAAACGAAGTGGAATCAAAAATTGTTGTATCGGATGGGGACACGGTTGTTATTGGTGGTGTGTCCAGGATTCAGGATGATAAAATAGACAGCGGTGTGCCCTGGTTCTTAAAGATTCCGATTTTCGGCTGGCTTTTCAAAACGGAAAATCTCAAACAGCAAAAAAGGCAATTGATGATCTTTATCACACCGAAGATCCTGGCGGGGTCCGGTCAAATTGAAGATGCATGTGATACGAGCCTTGATGATATAGACAAGTGCCGAAGCTGGCAATAAGAGGAAGTGAACATAACGGAATCCCTCTGCGTTGGCATGCGCGGAGGGATTTTTTCAATGTATTCATTGGAGTTTAACAATTTTTATTGAGTTCATCTGGTCATGAAGCGCGTTAATTTAATCGTCACATCCGTTTTGCTTTGCCAGTTATTGCTGGTATCCTCCTGTGCCATGATGGCTAAGCAAAAAGCACAGGCCGAAGCCAATCAAAAGACGGGATTAGCTCTCCTGGAAGCGGGACAATACCTCGGTGCGCTCAAAGTGCTCTTAGATGCCGACAGGGATGCCCCCGATGATCCCGTTACAAATTATTATCTCGGGATTGCCTACAACGGCCGGGGAATGAGAGACATGGCGCTCGAGCGTTTTCAGAAGGCGGTCTCCCTGAAAGAGGATTACTCAGAAGCCCATAATTATATCGGCGTCATATACATGGATATGGGCCAGTGGGAAAAGGCAATAGCCGCGTTTGATCAAGCTTTAAAGAATTACCTTTACGAAACCCCTTCGCTGGCTCTTTATAATTCCGGTTGGGCCTATTACAATCTCAAAAATTACAGCAAGGCATTGTCTCAGTATCAGCAGGCCATGATTAAGGATCCGACCCGCCGTCTGCATCCGAGGATCGAAAAAAATGTCGGTTTAATCTATCTTAAGCAATCGAATTATTCCGAGGCAAAAGTGCATCTTGAAAAAGCGGTAAATTTAAATCCATCGCTTTATGATGCGCATTTTTACCTGGGAGAAACCTATATGAAACTTCATGACAATGAAAATGCCAAAAGCTCATTCAGACAAGTCATGAAGCTTGCCCCGGAGACGCCTTTTGGACAAAAGGCAAAAGAGTATCTGCAGTCTTTGAGGTGACCGGCAACAGGAAGCAATCCGTTGAACAAAAATGCTTTTCATCGATGCTTTTCTTTTCTGTTAACATGCCCTGTATAATACTTAATTTATATGGAAAATCAAAACTTCGAAAAAGAGCGTCTTGTTTTTCTCGAGCAGTATCATCAGTTGTTGTACAATAAAAAGTACCCTGACGCGCTTGCCCTCGCTGAAGAAAGACTAAAGAAAATCCCCGCTGATGCCGATGCCTATGCGGCGATCGGTGAAACGCTGATTGCGCTGGATCTCATGGACGAAGCTCGTGAACTCGTCCTCACGGTAGAGAAGAAAATATCCGAAATGACCCTGGTGCTTACACGGCTGGGGAACTTGTACGCGGAAAAAGGTTATGAAAAGGATTCGCAGTTTTGTTTTCAGAAATTCATGGCTTTGAATCCTTCCCTTCACAGCACTCAGGAATCGATCCCCGATGCGAAAATCCTGCAGGGTGTTCAAGAGGCGGAAGGAAAAACAGAAGATCGTGACAAGGATCTTTCATCTGAATACGCGATCCGCACGCTGTCAGGCTGGCTGAAAAATATTCAAAGGATCAGGACGCATGCCGAAAATGACAGATGATACGACCCTTGCCAGGGTCCATTCCATGCGGGATAAATTTCCAGATTTTCAGGTTGATGGTATTTTGTTTTCCTGCATGAGCAGTATTCGCTATCTGTCAGGATTTACCGGGAGTGACGGTGCCCTGGTTTTGGGGACTGACGGTGCCATATTGCTTGTTGACGGTCGTTATACTGTACAGGCCGTTCGGGAAGTGCGAAAGATTCCTGTTGTCCAATATTCCAATAAGATACAGGCCATCGAACAGACGGTTCATGATTTGGGTCTTAAAAGAATCGGTTTTGAGGCTTCTTACGTTTGCGTGGATACGTATCAGGCGTTGATGAGAAGATTGAGAAAATCAAAACTGGTTCCGCTCGGTGATGAATTAAGAATGCTGCGGGCATGCAAAGATCGTCACGAAATCCTCGTAATGAAAAAGGCTGCGGCAATTGCATCAAAGGCGCTGGCCATCCTCTCAAAAGAAATTCGACCCGGCTGGACGGAACGCGAGGCTGCCCTGCACCTGGAAATGACGGCACGCCGGTTAGGAGGCGAACAGGTTTCGTTTGAAACAATCGTCGCTTCCGGTAAAAATGCCGCTCTTCCTCACGCAAGACCTTCAAATCGAAAGATCAAAGAGGGAGATTTTGTGGTGGTTGACTTTGGCGTTAAATATCGCGGCTACTGTTCCGATGAAACCTGTACCTTCGCAATTGGGGAATTGACAGGTGATCAAAAAAATGCTTATCGTGCCGTGCTGCGGGCTCACGATGAAGCCATAGCCTGCATCCGGGAGGGAACCGCCGCCGCAGATGTCGATGCTTTAGTTCGCGGGGTCCTGGGGGACCAATACAGCCGGTTTTTTGTTCATGGAACAGGCCATGGTGTCGGGCTGGAGGTTCACGAGGCGCCCCGTCTGGCTCCAGGGTCAAAAGATGTTTTAAAAGCCGGCATGGTTGTCACGGTGGAGCCCGGCCTTTATTATCCGGGTCGCTGGGGTATTCGTATTGAGGATACTGTTTTTGTGAAAAAAAACAGTTGCGAAAAAATCACAAAGATGAATAAAAAACTGCTCGTCATCAAATAAATACAGAGGTTATTCTGTTATGAAGGTATTTCCAGAAGACCTACTATACAGTCGAGAGCATATCTGGGTAAGGGTTGACGGAGACATGGCGACCCTGGGGATTACGGATTATGCCCAGGAATGCCTGGGAGAAATCCTCTCGATAGAATTTCCTGAAATTGATACCTATGTGGAACGCGATGAAGCGTTCGGCTCCATAGAATCCACCAAGGCCGTTGTGGACCTCATTGCGTCGGTAAGCGGGACCATTGTCAGTGTCAATGAAGACATCAACGACGACATCGGCATCATCAACAGCGATCCTCATGACACCGGTTGGCTGGTTGTGATTGAGATGGACGACATGGAACAGCTGGATGATCTTCTGGATGCTTCGGGTTATCATGATTTTGTCATGCAGCAGGAAACCGATTAATTTCTTTTATGATCTGGCGTCTTCTTAATTACCGGTCATACAGCGCCAGTGAAAATATGGCCATTGATGAAGCTGTTCTTCTGGAAACGATCCAACACAACAAGCCACCAACATTACGGTTTTATGGCTGGAGCCGCCCGGCGGTTTCTATCGGCTATTTTCAGGAATTACCAAAAGAGATTAATTATGAGCGTTGCCAATTATCGGATGTGAAGGTCGTCCGAAGGATCACCGGCGGTAAGGCCGTATATCACGAAGACGAAATCACTTATTCTGTCGCGGCAGCCGGTTCAACAGCTCTTTTCCCCGATGATGTTGCCGGAACCTATCAAACCATCAGCCGTTGCCTGTTAAGGGGGCTTGCCTATCTGGGGATCGATGCGAATCTGGCTGAAACCTCGTCTGTCGGGGCAAACGGGAGGCCAGACTTCGACACTTGCTGCTTTTCGGTCCCCGCCGGCAATGAACTGATGGCAGCCGGCAGGAAAATCTGCGGGAGCGCGCAGACAAGAATACGAGGAGGATTTCTGCAGCACGGATCCATGCTGATGAGCTTTGACCCGGTCCAAACAGCCGCCATGATTCTGTCGTCCGATGCACCGGAGTGTCATGCAAAACTGAAGAGGTCCGTTACAGCAGTGAATGAACTGCTTCCATCGCCTGTTTCTGCAGAGCAACTTTGTTTTGCATTGAAAAAAGGATTCGTTGATGAACTGAATATCGAAATCACGGAAGGAGCATTAACTCCGGCCGAAGCGGATTTGACCCGCAGACTCGCTAAGAAATATGAAAGTGATGCCTGGAATCTGGAGAGAAAAATGAAACGCATTTCACAGGTTCATTCATAATATCATGGTGCTATCTGGCCGGTGGTGCTGTTTCCACAGATATTCCTGCTGATTTCGCTGTTGGTTCAAGAAAATTGCTAATATGAAAATGAATTTAATACCAGCCAAAAAGGACTGCCGTGAATACGGAAAGACCGCTGACAGATAAAAATATTTATTTTTGTTGCAATTTTTATTCAGATCGCATATAGGAGTGCATCATTGTTCGGGGCATTGCTTTCAAAATGAAACATTTGTCACGGACAATAGTTTGATAACGGGTAACCGTCGGGAATCATTTGGAAATTTAGAATTCCATAAAAATTGGTTTCCAGGCAGGGAGAGTGATTTAAACTTATTGGAAATTTCAGGGTAGTTGACGATGCAGGACAATTTTCCCTGTGTCGTACTACCCTTTTTTTGCGTCTAAAAGTCGAAGAGATATCAAAATAAAGTTTGTAACAATGCAGGAGGAGGAAAAAAATTGGAAGTAAAGGTTATTGATAACGATGTCGAAAAAGCACTCAAGATTTTGAAAAACAAACTTTCGAAAAGCGGATTATTCAAAGAATTGAAGGTCAGACGGGCCTACGAGAAGCCTTCGGTCAAAAAGAAAAGAAAAACAATCGAAGCACGCCGAAGACTGGCCAAGGTTCAACGCCGCCGCAGTAATTAATTTTCTTCTGGAATAACAGATCGGTAATATTTAATTTTTTTGTGTGCCCGGCGCAGGAGAATAAGCAGTATGGAAAAACAATACCTGATCGACGATTTGTCCAAAGGAGAATCCTGGCGTATTTTCCGGATTATGGCGGAATTTGTTGAATCCATCGAGATTCTTTCGAACGTCCATAACGCTGTGACGATTTTCGGATCGGCCCGCCTCAAGCCGGACGATCCCTACTATCAAATGGCTGAAAGACTGGGGATGCTTTTGGCGCAGGAAGGATTTGCCGTCATTACCGGCGGCGGGCCCGGCATTATGGAAGCGGGTAACAAAGGCGCGGCGGAAGCGGGAGGCATGTCCGTCGGGATGAATATCAAATTGCCTTTTGAACAGAAGCCTAATCCCTATGCGAATCTTCAGCTTGATTATAAATATTTTTTCATCCGTAAAGTCATGTTTATCAAGTATGCCGTGGCCTATGTGATCATGCCGGGCGGTTATGGGACGATGGACGAATTTTTTGAAGCCCTGACGCTGATCCAGACCAAGAGAGTGAGAAGCTTCCCGGTCATCCTGATGGGCAAAGAATACTGGAAGGGATTGTTGGATTGGCTGAAGGACAGCATGGTGCAAAGGAACATGATCCTTCCTTTTGATCTTGAAATGATTCAGCTGATTGACGAACCGGAAGAAGTTGTCAGGCACATCAAAAAGTACGTCATTATTTAAAATTCAGTATTTTTCCTCCCCCACGAGAGTCATCGATGAACCTGGAAAAAGCAATTACCAGCTTAAAGAAGGGGAAATTTGCACCCTGTTATCTTTTATACGGGGAAGAAGAATATCTGCTTGGCGAAGCGCTCCGGCAAATCCTCGACATGATTGTCCCTGCGGCCGACCGTGATTTCGGTCTTTTTTTTATTGACGGTGGAAATGAAGACATTGATCTTCTGAAAAGCCATCTTCTCGCGCCGTCGCTTTTAGGCGGTCCGAAAGTTGTTGTCGTCAAAAATACAACGATTTTTCAATCGCGTGAAAACCTGAGTGTTCTGATCCAAAAAATCCGTGACAACATCGATGCAAACCCCGATAAAGCTGCAAAATATTTTCTGGCTTTTCTGAAACTGTCCGGTTTTGCCTGGGAAGATATTCAGGATGCCGGGTGGCAGAAAATCACCGATGAGCAGTGGCGCAAGGCGGTCGAGGATGATCCGGGCGAAGACAGGAATAAATGGCTGCCCCGGATGATCGACATATGCAACAACAGAGGATGGACAACCGGTGATTTTACTGATCCTTCAGAGCAGTTTGAACAGCTCCTTCAGCAGGGGTTTCCGGCAGGGAATTGCCTGATTCTGACCGCTGAGGCAGTTGACAAGAGAAAAAAGATATTCAAGGTGATCGACAAGGCAGGCATTGTCCTTCATTTTGGCTCAATAAAAGGAGAATCGGCCACAAGAGAAACCTTTAGACTTGAAGCCCAGAAAATCCTTGGCCGTAACGGTAAGACCCTGACTCCCTCGGCCTGGATAGCGCTCGGGAAAAAGACCGGATTTCAGCTGCGTCCTTCATTGAATGAGTTGCAGAAACTCATTTCTTTCGTGGGTGACCGTTCTGTTATAGAAGAAAAAGATGTGGAGGATGTCGTAGGAAAAACAAAGGAGGATTCGATTTTCGATTTAACGACGGCCCTGGCGGAAAAAAATGCACAGACCGCGCTTCTGGCCCTGAAGGCAATGCTTGACCAGGGAATGCACCATTTGATGATTCTGACCATGATCAGCCGCGAAATACGCATGCTTCTGCAGGCATCCCTGCTGATCCGTTCCGGCAAACTTCCCAAATTCAGTGCAAATATGGAATACGGCACATTTCAGAAAAACATTTATCCTGTTGTGGCCGGCCTTGCTTCCGATGGGTCACGCAAAGAAGATCTGCTGGTGAGCAAGCATCCCTTTGTGATTTACAATGCCCTTCGCCATTGCAGCCGGTTTCCCTATCCCGTTTTAGTGAATTATCTGGATGATTTAGTCAATATAGACAGGGCCATGAAGTCTTCGTCAACAGATCCGCAGCTGCTTATAGAAAACTTTTTGATTAAAGCCTGTACTAATAAAGTTTCCTGATCTTCGTTTGGGCTTGTCTTTTGGCCTTGGACAGCCTGCGGGCGGGCCCTTTTTTACCGGCCGGGCGTCCAGATTCTTCCTCGTCCGTGTCTTTTTCTTCCTGAAAGTCGTCATTAGGCCCGGTCAGCTGCCGGTTCACAATCGATTCAAATTCAATGGATGATAATGTGGCCTTGCCCTTGCGTGTGGCGTAAGAGGTAATTTCCCGATCGGAAGAGACCAAAAGGATTTCCTCATCAGTGGAGGCCGTAATTCTTTTCAGAACATCGTCGGCCTTGACGCCCCGGCTCGAATAAATGATTTGAATGCCTGAATGATAGTCCCGTTCCTCCTGCGGTGAGCCGCTGACCCAGCCGTCAAAAACAACGGTAATCCGGTGACCTTTTCTTTGACGGTAGCGGGAAAGCCAGTCAATCAGGGCCTTGCGACCCGCCTCAAGGCTCTGCCGTTCAAAACGCTTAAGGTCAACGGACTGCCGGATCAGATTATAGCCGTCAATGAGAATATGCATAGTTAATTTTTACACATTGCCGCTTTTGGATCAATAAAAAATTCTGGTATTTTTCTTGACTTGACGGTTGTCTGTCTGCTACCGTCCAACATCTTCGGCTCGCTGTTGAAAAGGCTGATCTTCTGCGCTGCTGTGGGATTTGGGCATGCTGACGTACAATTTCCATACGTTTTGCCACACAATCTGCGCATTTTCTTCAAGGGTCCTTTTTGCTCGGCCTGTTTGTGGTTTCTAGGCGGGAATAGTCCGCTTGACAATAAATAACATGGAGGCTTTTATGGAAATTAAAAAAATATGTGTGTTGGGTGCGGGCCTGATGGGAAATGGAATCGCACAGGTTTGCGCCGCTGCAGGTTTTGACGTTACCCTCAGAGACATTGAGCAAAGGTTCATCGACGGCGGCATGAACACGATCAAGAAGAACCTGAACCGGGATATGGAAAAGGGCAAAATCACCAAAGAGCAGATGGATGGAATCCTGGGCCGCATCAAACCCACGCTTGATCTGAAGGAAGCAGCCGCGGACGCCGATGTGGTTGTGGAGGTTGTCATCGAACTGATGGACCTGAAGAAGAAAGTCTATGCAGAACTCGAAGCAGTCGTTCCCTCGCATTGCCTGTTTTTCACCAACACCTCGGGTTTGAGCATTACGGAAATGGCCTCGATCACCAAGCGGCCGGATCGTTTTATCGGCACACATTTTTTCAATCCCGTTCCGGTGATGCGTTTGCTGGAAGTGATCCGCGGACAGCAGACATCGGACGAAACGGTGGAGATCGCCAGGGCCTGGGGCAAGAAAATCGGGAAGGAAGTCGTCATGGTGAATGAAGCACCGGCCTTTGTCGTGAACCGGATTTTATGCTCCATGATTAATGAGGCTTTCTTTGTGCTGGATGAAGGTCTTGCCACGGCGGAGGATATTGACAAGGCGATGCAGCTTGGCTGCAATCACCCCATCGGGCCACTGGCGCTGGGCGACCTGATTGGCCTGGATACGCAGCTTCGGATTTGTGAAGGGATGCACCGGGAACTGGGGGATAAATACCGGCCGTCGCCTCTTTTGAGGAAACTGGTTCGCGCCGGCAACCTCGGGCGAAAATCCGGCCGCGGTGTCTATGACTACAGCAAAAAATAACGAAAGATGAATGAATCGTGCGGCGGTCATCGTTCAAACGGGGCCGCCGTTTTTTTATGCAGAAAAAAAGGTATCAACTTTCATTGGCCGCAGCCTTGAGGGCGGCGATGGTTTGTGCGTAGTCGGCAGTGCCGAATACCGCTGCACCCGCGACAAGAACATCCGCGCCGGCCTTTGCTATTGCGGCGATATTCGTAAGGTTGACACCGCCATCCACTTCCAGCAGGGGCTTTTGAGGAAGCTTCGCCATCATCGAGCTTGCCCGCCTGATTTTATCCAGGGAACTTTTGATAAACTTTTGTCCTCCGAATCCAGGATTGACCGACATGATCAACAAAAGGTCAATATCCGGAAGAATTTCTTCAATTTGCGAAAGCGGCGTTGCCGGATTTAAAGAAACACCCGCCTTTTTCCCCGTTTTTTTGATGAGTTCCACGGTTCGATGAAGGTGATTGGTCGCCTCCGTGTGGACGGTAATGAAATCTGCTCCCGCATCCGCAAAGGATTCTACATACATGTCCGGATTTTTGATCATCAGGTGCACATCAAAAGGCAGCCTGGTGGATTTGCTCAGGGCGCTGATAATGGCCGGCCCCATGGTAATATTCGGGACGAAATGGCCGTCCATGACATCAACGTGAATCCAGTCCGCACCGGCTTTTTCTACCGCGGCAATCTCTTCGCCCAGTTTTGCTCCGTTGGCGGAAAGGATCGAAGGGGCAATCAGTTTCATGAAATTTTCTCCTCTATTTTTAAATAAATATACCAAAGCACTGCAACTGTCAACCGATAGAGGCAATTAGGCGATTAGGCTGTAGGCTATTAGCCTATTAGGTGAAAAGGGATGGGCGCAAAGCGCCTTACAAATTATTCTAACAGCCTAAAAGTCTAACAGTCTACAGCCTACCAGCCTCCTTATCCTTTCTGCTTGACACGGCTTGAGAAAAATTTGAATATGCGCACATGAGATTTTTATACAATATTCTTTTGCTGATTGCCGCTGTTCCCGGACTTATCTTTTTCCCTTTGAAAATGCTGATTACCGGCAAATACCGCAACAGCTTCATCCAGAGGTTTGGGGGGAGGCAGGGAGCCATCCTGGCCGGGCTGAAGGAAGGCAGGCGAGTCTGGATTCACGCCGTTTCCGTAGGCGAAGTGACGGCCGCCGCCCCGATTGTTGCTTCCATGAAAAAAAGAAGGCCGGACGTGCAGGTAGTTTTTTCAACATCCACGGAAACCGGTCAGGATATGGCCAAAAGACTGGTCAAGGAGGCGGATGTCTTTATCTATTTTCCGCTGGATTTTCCGTTTGTTGTTCGTAAGACACTGGATCTTGTTCATCCGGATGTCTTTGCCCTGGTGGAAACAGAGCTGTGGCCGAATTTTCTGGCTGCCTGCAGCAGGCGCGGCATCTCATCTTTGATGGTGAACGGAAGGATTTCCCCCCGTTCCTTTGGCAAATATCAGGCGACAGGATTTTTCTGGCGAAAAATTCTTGATAATGTTGCAGAAGCCGGAATGATATCCGATATTGACGCATCAAGAATTGCCGGCATTGGAATGTCTACTGAAAAAATCAAGATTCTGGGCAACGCCAAGTATGACGCCCTGGCAGCGATGGCGTCACCCGCTCTCCATGAAGAAATTGCAGGCCGTTTAAGAGTTCAGGATCATGAAAAATTTTTTGTTGCGGGAAGTACGCACCCTGGAGAAGAAGACGCTGTCATTGAGGCCTATAAAAAACTGCTTGCGCGTTATCCCGAATTCAGATTAATTCTTGTTCCGCGACACATCGAGCGAACCGGCAACGTGATCGGTGTTTTGCATCAGTCGGGACTGGATGATATCATCACCTTTACGGAGATCCGTAAAGGACGTCCGCGTCGGAATGAAAAGGTAATTGTGGTTGATGTAATTGGCGAACTGTTCAAGATTTATTCGCTGGGGACGATCGTCTATTGCGGCGGTTCGCTGGTTCCGAAAGGCGGCCAGAATATTCTGGAAGCTGCTGCCTGGGGAAAGGTGATTTTTTACGGGCCGTCCATGGAAGACTTCGGTCAGGAGGCGGCGCTTCTGGAAGATGCCGGGGCCGGCATTCGCATTCGCAATGCCCGGGAGTTGTCCGAGGGTATGCTACAGATACTGGCCGATCCGCAGGACGCCCGGCAACGGGGTGAACGGGGCAGGGCTGTTGTTCTTGCCAACATGGGGGCCGCCCAACGCTACGCGGAAATGATGATCAGGCACCTGGCATGACCTTCTTCCAGAGAGGTGAAAAAAGTCCTTCAGATGGCGGTGGAAAAGCAGGTGTAAAAAAGATAAGCTGGCAATGTTCAAGGAGGATAAACGTATGTTGAAAAAATACGAGGCGCTGAGCGAGCAGGTCAATCTGACAAATACGTTAATGGCGAAAGCGGTTATTTCCAAATATCTCAACCGGACGAACCTGATCTGCTATTCGGAACTTTCCCGGCTTCTTGGCTGCGAAGCATTTGTCAAGCATGAAAACCACAATCCGACCGGATCGTTCAAGATTCGGGGGGCACTGAATTTTTTTCATCATATGTCCGGGGAAGAACTGGAAACCGGAATCCTTGTGGCGACGAGAGGCAATCACGGCCTGGCAATGGCCTGGGCCGGACAATGGTTTCATGTTCCCTGTACTGTGGTAGTGCCGGAGAACAACAATCCGGAGACTAACAGAATCATTGAAAGCTATGGTGCGGAGGTCATCGTTCACGGTGAAGATTTTTACGACGCCCAGTCATACTGTGAAGAATTGGTGGACAGTGCGGGTTATTATTATGTCCAACAGGGAAACGAACCGGAGATCTTAAATGGTCTTGCCACCATGGGGCTGGAGATCCTGGAAGACCTGCCCCAGGCCGATATTATCATCTGCCCCATCGGTGGGGGAGCGGGATGCGCATCGCTTTTGAAGACCGCACGCGCGATTAAGCCGGATATCGAGATCATCGGCGTGGAGGCTCAAAATGCATCGTCTTTCTATCATTCATGGAAGAAAGGGGAAATTGTAACCCTGGATGAAGCCCGTACAATTGCCGACGGGCTTGCCGCAAGAACGGTGTTTCATCTGCCCTATGTGATCCTGAAAAACACCATCAACGATGTCGTTCTTTTAACTGAAGACGAGATCCTCGAAGGGGTTAGAATGGCACTCAACACAACACATAATCTGGCGGAAGCCGCTGGAGCCGTATCGTTGATGGCAGCTTACAAAATCAGGGACAGGATTTCCGGCAAGAGAGTGGTCATGATTATGTCCGGCGGCAACATGGAGATGGATCATCTGAAAAAAGCAATCGGGTGTTGATTTGATCCAAGACGATTGATAGACAATAGTTCCGGGGCATCCGATCGGTGTCCCGGGTTCCTAAGAATTTGAGCGGTACAAGGAGTTTTTTACATTATGACACAACCGGTAAACCCCAGTCCAACCGATTTTATCCGGGACATCATCGATGAAGGCCTCCGGGAAAACAAACATGAAGGACGCGTTGCCACGCGATTTCCGCCCGAACCCAATGGCTATATCCACATTGGACATGCCAAGTCGGTTTGCCTCAACTTCGGCATTGCCGCGCAATATCAGGGAACCTGCAATCTGAGGCTGGATGATACGGACCCGCTGGGCGAGTCCATGGAATATGTCCAGTCCATTATCCGCGATGTCCGGTGGCTGGGATTTGACTGGGGAGACCGTCTTTTTTACGCCTCAGATTATTTTGAAAAACTGTATGCTTTTGCAGTGGAGCTTATCAAAACCGGCAACGCCTATGTATGCAGCCTCAGCGCCGACGAAATGCGGGAGAGCCGGGGAACGTTCACCGAAGCGGGGAAGGAAAGCCCCTACCGGGACCGTTCGGTACAAGAGAATCTGGACCTATTTACCCGCATGCGGCAGGGCGAGTTTGCTGACGGCGCTCATACCCTCCGGGCAAAGATCGACATGGCGTCACCAAATATTGTCATGCGCGATCCGGTGCTTTACCGGATCAAGCGGGAACCTCACTACAGGACGGGAGACCAATGGGTCATTTACCCGATGTACGATTTTGCCCACTGTCTTTCCGACGCACTGGAAGGTATTACCCATTCCATCTGCACCTTGGAGTTTGAAAACAACCGCCCCCTTTATGACTGGATCGTGGAAAAACTGGTTGAGAAAAACCGTCCGCGACAGATTGAGTTTGCCCGTCTGAATTTAAGTTACACGGTTTTAAGCAAGCGCAGGCTCATTGAGCTGGTGAAGAAAAACTATGTGCAGGGTTGGGATGATCCACGTATGCCCACCGTGACGGGAATGCGTCGCCGGGGCTACACGCCGGAGGCCATCCGGAACTTTTGTGCCGAAATCGGCGTGGCCAAGAACGACAACCTGATTGATGTGTCCCTGCTGGAGCATTGTGTCCGCGAGGATTTGAATGAAAAAGCAACCCGGGTGATGTGTGTTTTGCACCCCCTGAAGGTTGTTATCGACAATTATCCTGAAGGCCGGACTGAACATTTTGAAATTCAGAACCATCCGCAGCGTCCGGAGCTCGGTTCGAGGCAGGTTCCCTTTTCCAGGGTGCTCTATATCGAACGCGACGACTTTATGGAAGACCCGCCCAAAAAATACCATCGTCTCGGACCGGGGCGGGAAGTGCGGCTTCGCAATGCCTACGTCATCAAATATGAAAGCATGATAAAAAATGAGGCCGGAGAAGTGGTCGAGCTGCATTGCACCTATGATCCGACAACCCAAAACGGACCTCCGGCCGACGGACGAAAAGTGCAGGGTGTAATCCACTGGGTTTCGGCGCAGGATGCCGTGACGGCAGAAGTGCGCCTTTACGACAGGCTTTTCACCATTCAGGATCCGGGTGGGGAAGAAGAGTTTCTGCAGCATCTGAATCCGGGCTCGCTGGAAATTCTCAGTACAGGTTATGCAGAGGCAAGCCTGAAAGACACCGTGCCGGGAAGCCAGTATCAGTTTGAGCGGCTGGGGTATTTTTGCGTTGATTTGGATACACAACCTGGGAAGCCGGTTTTTAATCGGGTGGTGGCCCTTAGAGATTCATGGGCAAGGATTGCCGGCGGGAAGTGAGAGTGGCACAATCCCTTCTATCAACACATGATTCCTAAAGACTGAGCGTTCCTCTGTCTGTTTTGCAAGAAAAGCTGGATTAAAGCTTCCCATTTATTCATCTGCTGGTGTGTATTTCGGGCAGAGGGAGATTGATGAAACTGCTTATCCGTGGTGGAAGTATTGCTGCTGGTCATGGTGTGACAAAGAGTTATGCGGATATACTTACAGGACACTTGCTCGATAAAAAAATTGAAGTAATTAACCGATCAGGATTCAAAGAAACGTCTTTTGATGGCATCCGAACATTCAACGAAGATATAGAAGTTTTCAAACCGGACATCCTTCTGCTTCATTTCGGTGTTGATGATGCTTTCCAATGTGTTTATCGATCTGAATTTCAGGAAAATTTTGTTCAGTTGATCAGGCTTGCACGGATAAGATTCAGTCCTGTCATTTTCTTGGCTACTTCCCACATTTTTGAGGATCCTTACGATATGGATGCCGTTAATATCTTTTACCGTTCTTTGCGTATTGTTGCTTCTGATTTAGGTTGCGAATTGATTCCGGTAGACCATTACTGGGCTGGTTATCTTAAAGAACATCATCTTTGTCACGACGATTTGATTTTATCAGATTCCAGGTATCCAAACGAGATCGGTCATCAAGTTATTGCTGAGGTGATGATGAAGTGGTTAAGTAAAGCGTTCGACAATCGCCAATAATATGTATTCCTGCTTAAATTGATACCTTTTTTGCAAGGATATTGCTGTATATCAAACGATTTCATGAACCTTATTCGGCTTTTCATGATTAGAATTGCGGCAGGACTTTTTAAAGTGAATGTCGATTCACATTACGGCAATGAGGAAGGGTCCTCTGTCATGACTCGTGAACGAAAATAATTAAATGGGGTGAAATATTCTTTACAAGATTTCATATTCAATTACACTAGTGTCCGGTTGTTTCGTCAAATAAATTTAGTTGGTTACACGACATAGGGTTTTCCGCTTTGTAATTGGTTCTTGTAAATAGTTGATAAAGTGGCGTTCTTTCGAAAACAGAGACACTGAGAATCTGTAAAATACTGTAGAGACTGTAAGGGAGCCGAAGTTGTTTTTTCAGGATAGCCACAATAACGTAAACGGAGATGGCGATCCAGATTTGCGTCTTGACGGCATTCTCCGATGTTCCGTAAAAGCTTTTGATACGCAGGTGTTGTTTGATCCATTTGAAAAAGAGTTCCACCTGCCAGCGTGAGCGATAAAGCTCTGTAATGGTCAGGGCCGGCAGATTGAAGTTGTTGGTCAGAAATACAAGAGTAAGATTGTTTGCGGCGTCGTGGTATTTGATGCGTCGCAGTTTTTCCGGATAGTCCTTTTTTTGATAGAAGCCGGTGAGCAGGATGGTCTGGTCGCAGATCAGGCCGGTTGAGCGATCCACGGGATGCGAGTAGATTCTCCGGCACTGAAGATTGGATTTCGCCCGGATCAGAAAGAAGGCCAAGGCCTGTGAGAGCGTGTACAATCTGGAATAGTCCAGGTACCCGCGATCCATGACGTAAAAGGATCCTGTCTCGTAGGGAACGATGTCGAGCGTATTGACTTCGTGAAGTTTGCCGTCGGAGATATGAATGAAGGTCGGGATGCTGCAACGCAAATCCAGTAACGTATGCAGTTTGACGGCTCCCTTGTTCTTTCGGAAGTTGGCCCATGGAAACATCGACAGGCACAAGTCGATGGTTGTGGCGTCGAGAGCATAGGCTGTTTGTTCCAGTTCGAAAGCGAAAGGTTCGTCGCTGTATAGTATGCGAGCCGTATGGATCAGCGCATAAGCCAGATCGGCATAGATCTTCCAGTTCCGCTGCTCGTTGGCATCGGCAATCGTTGATCGTGACACCTTGCCGCGAACGCCCATATGATAAAGTTTCTGTTCCTGGGCACGCAGGCAGATTTCGATATCGCGTAAACTTTCGCGATAGGTGATTTGAGCAAACGCCAGAGGTATTGATCGAGGCAGGTGAACTTTTTTACTTTGTAATCGCCTTGATATCGGGTAACGCAGCGGCGAAAGGTGTGCAATGGCATGAAGTCCATGACCTGAGAGAAAACGAGTTTGCCGGTGTATATGTTTTACATCCTCCTGTTGGATCACAGGAGAATGCTCAAACTGACAATAAATTTTCAAGTCGGTAACTCGTGTAATTGGCATCTTTAATAAATGATATCTATATGTTAAATGATGTTAAATAATTCTATTCCGGACAGTAGTGATTCAATTACTTGTTGCACATTCTTCTGATATTTTAAACAAGCCAGTTACGATCATTCCCTAATTTTCAAATATTTCTGTTTAGACGGAGTTTTTGATACAAGATTTAAAGATGATCACGAGTCACAACAAGCAGAAAGAGAGTGTTAAAGATTTTTCATGGAAATACTCTCTTTCATTGTGTGTAAAACGCAGATTGTGTAAGAAAACATAGACGCTAAATCCCTGCATTATGTGTGGTCAAGATTTTCTTGACATGCAAATCCGCGCTTCTCATACTTACACACACAACAGAAAGTTCGTATCCATTACTTATCTAATCAATCAAATGTAATGCATTGTATTACGCCAATATTTTTTCTTTAAAAATACTTCCTTGGATGTATTGCGGTATTTCATAGTATTGTCTATCACGACAACGTCGTTGAAACATCAACTTTCTGATGCCAAAAATTCCACTATCCTGTCCTGAAACCAGCGACCATGTTTCTTCTTGGTCTTGGTATGTTAATGATCGGTGCTATAGAGCCATTCGGTGATCGGCGCAACGGAGCCACTTAATGATCACCGTAATGGAGCCAG
>Ga0208040_1000260_pt1 | contig 70300 bp, 71 predicted proteins | sample AD_UKC083_MetaG_FD_184431 | JGI IMG/M metagenome (GOLD analysis project Ga0208040, IMG submission 184431) | Active sludge microbial communities of municipal wastewater-treating anaerobic digesters from USA - AD_UKC083_MetaG (SPAdes) (version 2) | ecosystem: Engineered > Bioreactor > Anaerobic >...
TAATACCTTTTTCAACGTCTATTTCTGTTTTATCCGCAAAGGATTTAAATCCGTTTACATATATTTTTTTTAAGTACATTAATCCACCTGCTGCATTTTCAGATAATTTTCAAATATTTCTGATTTGTTAAAGCTGCACAATATATGGTCATTATGATATATCTCAATAATATCATCATTTTTTTCTTTAAAGGATATTTGTTTTATTAAAAAGTTTTCTTTTAATCTTTTTATGTTTTTCTTGTTATGGCCGGCTATATTGCTTATGAGATTTAAAGGTGCATGGATTACAATGTCTTTACCCTTTAAATCAAACCTTCTGAGTTTTGACTTCAGTACACGGGAGTATATTCTCTCTTCCACCAGCTGTCTGAAGGCAGGGTGAAAGGGTCCTGCTTGTACATCTGCATCCTCCCTTATGGATTCAGTATTTTGCAGCCCAATTCTTATGACATTTATATTGTTGACACTGTAAAGAGAATACATGTATGCTGACACTTCCGCTGCCTCTTCCAATGTAAGCGGTTTGTAAGACCCTTTTTCGTACATCTCAAAAAGCTCTGTGTCCTTTATTACCAGGGTTGGATAAATTCTCACAATATGAGGTTCCATATCAATGGACTCAAGGCAGGTCTTTATGTCTTTTTCTCTGCTGCTTCCCGGAAGCCCGGGCATTATCTGGTGGCCAAGAATGAATCCATGTTCTTTTATGAGCCGGCTTGCTTCCATGGACTGCTTTTTACTGTGTCCCCGGTTTGAAGTCTTCAAAACCCCGTCATCGAGACTCTGAATTCCCAATTCAATTATATCCATACCGTAATTTTTTTGAAGTCTTAAAATTTCGTCATTTATTGCATCTGGTCTTGTGGAACATCTAATGCTGTTTATAATACCAGAGTCTTTGAAGACCTTGGCGGCCATTAAAAGTTCTTCCTGGACTTTTATATCAATTGCCGTAAATGAACCCCCGAAAAATGCAATTTCTATATGGATATTCTTGTCAATTGTTCTTATGTATTCCTCAACTGTATTTTTAACATATTCCCCGTCGACAACAATGTTTTTCTGTCCTGTAATCCTTCTTTGGTTGCAGAATACACAATTGTTGGGACAGCCTTCATGAGGGACAAAAATAGAAATAATCTTCATTTTTTTATTCATTCAGCTGTCCTTCCTGAATAAGCGCATCCCTGGCAGCATTCTGCTCGGCTTCCTTTTTATTTTTGCCGGTGCCCTTTCCAGCCACATTTTTGTTAACCACCGCATTTACATGAAATACCTTTTCGTGGTCAGGCCCTTCTTCCTTTGTTACTACATACCTTATTTTATAAAATTGGCTTTTGCTCTGGTAGTATTCCTGAAGGTATGACTTGAAATCCGTTACGATTTTTCCTTTTACTGCAAGCTTTATATACTTTGTTAAATTATCCAGTACGAATCTTTCGGCTTCCCTGTATCCTCCATCCAGGTAAATGGCAGCTATGACAGCTTCAAAAGCATCTGCCTGTATGGATTTTCTTTCTCTGCCCCCTGATGCTTCTTCTCCCTTCCCCAAAAGCAAATACTTTCCTAAATTTATATTTCCGGCTGCCAGGCTTAATGTGTCCTCGCAGACAACCTGGGCCCTGAGCTTTGTCAGGTCTCCTTCGGGATAATCAGAAAACTTGTCAAATATATATCGGCTCACCGAGATGCTTAAAACAGCATCGCCAAGGAATTCAAGTCTTTCGTTGTTAATCCTGTTATATGACTTGTCTTCATTTGAATATGAGCTGTGGGTAAGGGATTTTTCCAATATTTTTATGTTGTTGAATTTATAGTTTATCACTTTTTCGAAGTCTTGCACTGTATATGTATTCATCTTTCCTCCGGATATAATTGCTTATTACTATAATGAATCATTTCATTAAATTAATAAATAATTATAAATCGGGGGACATTCCATTTTGGTGTGCCCCCATACCTATTCAACTATTTATTTCTTCCAGGTATTTTACTATATCTCCTACCGTTTCAATTTTTTCAATGCTTTCATCGTCAACTTCAATGTCAAATTCATCCTCAATTGCCATGACCAATTCAAAAAGTGTTATTGAATCTGCTTCCAAATCATCTGCAAAGGATGTTTCCATTGTTATGTCTTCCGGGTCAACGCCAACCTTTTCAGCTACCAATTCTCTAATTCTTTCAAACACATTCTTCACCTCCTCATTATGCTTTCTTCAATTAACTCATTCACATTGCCTTCAGCACAGATTTTTGCCTGTCTAATGGCATTTTTAACTGCCTTTGAGTCAGAACTGCCGTGAGCCTTTATTACCGGAGCCTTGACTCCCAAAAGCGGAGCCCCGCCATGCTCTGAATAATCAAATTTGCTTTTAAAGCTCTTAAGTGCCGGTTTTATCAATGCACCGCCGATTTTTGACCTTAAGCTTGACATGATTTCCTCTTTAAGGCCTTTCATCAGCTCCAGTACTGTTCCTTCCATTGTTTTTAATATTATGTTTCCTGTAAACCCGTCGCATACTACTATGTCAACATATCCTTTAAGTATGTCTCTGGCTTCAATATTGCCTGTGAAATTAAGGCTTAAATTTGAATTTTCAAGTAGCTGGTATGTTTCCACAGTAAGCTTGTCGCCCTTGGATTTTTCCGTTCCTATATTTGCCAGGCCTATCCTTGGCGATTTGATATTCATTGTTCTTTTTAAATAAATATCACCCATAATTGCAAAATCATATAAAAACTCAGGCTTTGAATCCACGTTTGCACCTGAATCTATCAATAAACAGACTCCTCCTGACATGTTAGGTATCAATGACCCTATTGCAGGCCTTTCAATTCCGTTAATTCTGCCGATTATAAGGGTTGCTCCGCTCAATAAGGCTCCGGTGCTGCCTGCGGATACAAGGGCGTCAGCTTCATTATTCTTTACCGCATATAAAGCTTTAACCATTGATGAGTCTTTCTTCCGTCTTATTGCCAAAACAGGTTTGTCATCGTTCGATATTATTTCTTCTGCGTTGATAAGCTCAATATTATTGAAGTTTGATGTGTTTTTTTCCAGTATTTTTTTAATTTCAATTTCTTTTCCGGAAAGTATAATGCCCAGGCCGTATTCATCTCTTGCCAGTATACTGCCTATTACGGCTGCCTCAGGTGCATTGTCGCCGCCCATGGCATCAATTGCAATTTTCATATCCACCTCTAACTGATATACTTACAATAGTATATAGCAGTAATATTTGTTTTGCAATAAAAAAATAGTGCCCGGCACTATTTTTTACAGCCCTAACCAATTATTTTGAGACTTTTTCTATTCTACAGCTACCACTTCTTTACCGTCATAATATCCGCATGCAGCGCATACTCTGTGCGGTAGCTTCGGTTCATGACACTGCGGGCATTCTACTGTATTTGGAACAGTTAATTTCGCATTTGCCGCTCTTCTTGAATCTCTTTTGGCTTTGGAAGTTCTTCTCTTTGGTACTGCCATTTTTACACCTCCTTATTTCAACAAATCCTTTAGCTTTTCAAGCCGCGGATCTGTTATACTGTTTTCACACCTGCATTTTTCAATATTTAAGTTTACACCGCAGCTTGGACATATACCCTTGCAGTCTTTACTGCATAAAGATTTCATGGGCAGGGACAAATAAATTAATTGTTTTATTGTTTCATCCATTTTTATAGTTCCATCTGCTGCAACCAGTTGAATTTCATCGGATTCCATATCTTCTTTCTTAACAATTTCTGCCTGAAATCCCGTTTCAATTCTTCTGTCAAACTCCTTTAAACACCTTGCGCATTCATCGGTGAAAGTATATTCTATTTTGCCCGTAAACACTGTACCGTCGTCAATTTTTAATATTTCACCGGTTAATAATATATCTTTGTCAAGACCTGTTTCTTTTAAAAATTCCTCATCATCTATTGAAAAATTTTCATTTATTGTCAAAGACACAGCTTCAGATGATAAAAATTTGTTTATTTTAAGTAACATAATACCACCCTTTTTAATTCGCAGAGTTCATTATATTTGAAAAAAAAATATTTGTCAAGGTAATTTATTTAAATGGCAGGCTGCCAGATGACCTTCGCTTATATTTGCTAAAAGTGGCTCTTCAACCCTGCATATATCCATGCAATGAGGGCATCTGGGATGGAAACGGCAGCCGGAAGGAATTTTTACAGGATTTGGGGTTTCTCCCTTCAGTGCATTTTTCGTCCTGTTCTTTACAGCCTTAGCCAAAGGCATAACATCTATTAGAGCTTTAGTGTAAGGATGTTTGCATTTGCCTTCTATCAATTCGGGTCCGCCCATTTCAACAATTTTACCTAAATACATAATGGCAATTCTGTCCGATATTAACCATGCCAGGGAAAGGTCATGGGTTATAAATAGAAATGATATGTCTTTTTTATTTCTCAATTCCATCAGCAAATTAATAATTCCTATTCTTATGGAAACATCAAGCATAGATACCGGCTCGTCTGCCACAATGAACCCGGGGTTAAGTATAATGGAGCCTGCGATTGCTACTCTCTGTCTTTCTCCTCCGCTTAATTCATGGGGATACCTGTACAGGTATTCCCCTGCGGGCTTTAATCCCGCTAATTCCAATGCAACTTCAACTCTTTCTTTTTTATCCTTTTCGCTTTTTGTTATATTATGAATCGATAGTGGTTCGGAAACAATATCTATTACAGACTGTTTAGGATTTAAGGACTGATACGGATCCTGGAATATCATCTGTGCATTCTGCCTGAATATTTTTAATTCTTTTTCACTTTTCGCACTGATATCCTCATTGTTAAATAAAACTTTGCCTGATGTGGGTTTTACCAGGTTTAATACTGCTTTCCCCACGGTTGTTTTTCCGCTTCCGCTTTCTCCTGCCAGTGAAAGTATTTCTCCTTTTTTAATAGAGAAACTCACTCCGTCAACTGCTTTTACAACGACTTGGTCTTTTGAAAAAATATCTTCTATAAAGCCTCTTTTTATATTAAAATGTACCTTCAGGTCTTGTACATCAAGTAATTTATCCATTCCACACACCTCCGTAATGACAGGCACAATAGTGACCCGGGCTTGCTTCTTTCAGTTTTGGCTCTTCAATTCTGCATTTGTCCGATGCAAAACTGCATCTGGGATTAAACCGGCAGCCCGGCAGATGGTCGGACAAATTTGGAGCCCTGCCCATAAGGGCTTCCTCTAAAATCCTTTCTCCCTGTATATCCGGGAAGGATTTAAAAAGCTTATAGGTGTACGGATGTAGATGTTCCTCGTATATTTGTTCTGTTCTTCCCTTTTCAACTATTTTTCCTGCATACATTATTACTATTTCGTCGCATACTTCTCCTAAAATGGATAAATCATGGGTTATAATCAATAAACCTGTATTTAATTCCTCCTTAATTTTGTTAAGGAGGTTTAATATCTGGGCCTGTACAATAACATCCAAGGCAGTAGTCGGTTCATCCCCTATGATAAGCTTGGGATCGCATGCCAGTGCCATAGCAATCATTACCCGCTGCTTCATGCCTCCGCTGAATTCATGAGGGTAATTATCTATTCTGTTTTTGTCGATTTCCACTAAATCAAATAGTTCCTTTGTCTTTTTCCTGGCTTCCTCATAGGTTAAGTGATTATGATACATGATTGCCTCAATCACCTGGTCGCCGACCTTCATGACAGGGTTGAGGGCATTCATTGCACTCTGGAAAACTATGGAGACATTTTTCCATCTCTGCTTTCTTACCCTATCCTTGCTTAATTTGGTTAAGTCCTTCCCGTCTAAAAGAATACTGCCCTCTGTTATTTTTCCGTTTTCGGGCAGCAAATTTACAATAGATAAGGCTGTGGTGGTTTTTCCGCAGCCTGACTCTCCAACAAGCCCTACCGCCTGTCCTCTCTCAATAGAAAAACTTACACCATCCACAGCTCTGACAATACCTTTGCTAGTCTTAAAATATGTTTTCAAATTATCTATCTTCAACAATTCCATCATACTACCTTCTTTTCAGCTTAGGATTTAAAATTTCATCAAGAGCATATCCCAAAAAAGTAAAGGACAAAACCAATAATACAACGCATATGCCGGGAGGCAGAAAGTACCAGTAGGCACCTAAGCTTGCAGCGCCGGACTCAAATGCATAATGAAGCATCATCCCCCAACTGGACCTTGAAACATCACCCAAGCCCAAAAAACTTAGGGTGGTTTCAGACAGAATAGCTTCTGCGGATACTAAAATCGTATTGGCAAATACAAGGGGGAAAACATTAGGCAAAATATGCTTTACCATGATATGGCCTGTATCGGCCCCTATAGCTGTTATTCTTTCTATAAAAGGCCTTTCCCTGATAGATAAAGTCTGGGCGCGCACTATCCTTGCCGTTCCCGGCCAGCTTGTCATGCCGATTACAAATATTATATTCCATATGCTGGTCCCCAGGATAGCTGTCAGTACCAGCATCAAGGGCAGCCAAGGTATAACCAGAAAGAAATTCGTGACCTGCATGATTATCGTGCTGATTATATTATCATAATAACCGGCATAAATACCCAGAACAGTACCTAAAATCATAGAAATCAATGTGGACAAAAGGCCGACCAGGAGGGATACCCTTGTGCCTGCTATAAGATTGCCCAGCACATCCCTTCCCATGTCATCGGTTCCCAGTAAATGGCTTCTGTCCGGAGGATTCATCACATCCCCGGCAGTTCCGAATTCTTGCAGGTCAAAGGGGTAGACAAGAGACCCCATCAATGCAACCGTTATGAAAACTCCAAGTATGACAGCTCCTGCAACTGCCATTTTATTATGAATAAATATGTTGAAAAACTCTTTATATCCCTTATAAACAATCTCATGTTCCGAATTTTTCATATTATCAGCTCCTGCTTTTCACCCTCGGGTCAAGATATCCATATGTTAAATCCGCCAATAGATTTGCTACAATTACAGAAATAGTTATAAGCAGAAATATTCCCTGCAAAAGCGGATAATCCCTGCTTTTGATTGCGTCATACATAAGCCTTCCTATTCCCGGCCAGGAAAAAATGGTTTCTATTTGTATTGCACCGGCTATCACCAGACCCAGATTAATAGCAATGATGGTAATCATGGGCAGCATGGCATTTGGAACAGCATGTTTTTTAATAACATAATCATCTTTAAATCCTTTTGCATATGCCGTAGTAATATAATCTTCAGTAAGGACATCCACAAGTGTGCTTCGCATCACCAGTGCATATTGGCCGATTAAAAGAAGGCTCATGGTTAAGACCGGCAAAGCCATATGCTTTATAACATCCGATGATTTTTCAATAACATCTGCATAGGACAATCCAGGCGTCATCATTCCGGAAGTGGGAAAAATGCGAAGATTAACTGAAAAAATCGTCACAAATACTATTCCTATCCAAAATGTAGGCATTGCGTAGCTAATTAAAGAAAAACTCAATGATACAATATCAATTTTAGTTCCTCTTTTCCATGCAGATATAACACCGATAAAAATTCCCACTATAATAGCAAGTATTTCTGCAGCCCCTATCATTAACAGGGTCGGCAGAATTCTATTACCTATTACCTGGGCAACCGGCTGTCCCTTATACAAAAAAGATGTTCCTAAATCACCTTGAAAGAGGCTTTTTATGTAAATAAAAAACTGTATATAGGAAGGCTTGTCTAAGCCAAACATCTCCCTGGTTTTTTCAATTGCCTCTGCTGATGCGTTGGGATTTCTCATAAGAATTTGCAGAGGATTGCCGGGCATAATCCTGAAAAGAAAATAATTGAAAACTAATACTGCAAAAATAGTTATCAGCGAATATATAATTTTTTTCAAAACATATTGCTTATTCATATTAAGCATCTCCGATTCAATATAGGGCAGGTTGCACCCGCCCTATATTTAATTTATTTTAATCGTCGTCTTCTTCCGTGTTTTTTTTCTTACGCATCATTAATACTGCTGCTCCGGCAACTAATAATACCACGGCTCCAACTATTAATGCTGTATTTGAAGAGCCGGATTCCCCCTGATTCTGTGTTCCTTCAGGCACTGTACCTTCAGTTTGTGCTTTGGGTTTAACATTAACATAGTTTGTATATGTCAAATTATAGAAATAAGATCCGTCTTCCGGTACTCTTTTCCATCCTTCAAATTTGTCAGTCCTCACAGCCTGCAAATTATTATCGTAAAAGAGGATGATATACGGAGCATCATCATACAGTATCTTCTGCATCTGGTATACTGTCTCACGCCGCTGGCTGTCATCCATAATTGTTTGCTGTTCCAGCAGCAATCTGTCGTATTCTTCATTTGAATAATTACAATCGCTCAGGTTGCCAATTTCCCTCGTACTCATTACGTTAAGAATTACAGTAGGATCTAAAGCAGTTCCCCATCCCCAGATAAACATATCAAAATCCTGTGAATAAATCTTATCAATCAAAACCCCGTCATCAACTGTTTCAATTTTCAGTTCTATGCCTGCTTTCTCCACATTTGCTGCAATCATTTGACCAGCCTTTATTTCCTCAGGGGTTTCTGACCTTAGGGTGAAAACAAAACTTAGCTTGTTTCCTTTTTCATCTTCTCTTATGCCATCGTTGTCAGTATCCTTATAACCTGCTTTCTCCAATAATTCATTTGCTTTTTCAATATTAAAGCTTCTTAATTCGTCCTTGGGTTCATAATGATAATAATCGCCTAGAGGGACTAGTGAAGTGCCTGTTTTCCCCTGGCCGTAGTATACGACATCCAGAATGTTCTGCTTGTCAATTGCCCATTCTACAGCTTGCCTTATATTCTTGTCCAAAAGAAGTTTGTTTCCTTTTGAAGAAGAATCTTCCGAGCAGTTAAAGCTTAATTCCGTAAAACCCTGTGCCACAGCGGATATGGCTTCAATTTCCGGAACACCTTTTAATTCTTCAAGCTGCGATGCACTGAAATTTACTACTGCGTCTATTTCTCCTATTTTTAAGGCTTGTGTCATAACATCATCGTTGGCATATAATACAAAAATTATTTCGTCTAGTCCCGGACTTCCTTTAAAGTAGTCTTCGTTTTTAACCAGTTTTAGGAATCCTCCCAGGTTCAATTCTTCAAATTTAAAAGGTCCGCTGCCAACAGGGCTGTCGTTTGACCATGTTTCCAGGTCTTCCATGGTGAGTGTTTCCAATATATGCTTAGGCAAAATCGGGGCATTGGAAAGGAGCATGTTAGCTTTTGGTTCATTTGTCTTGATTACCACTGTCTTCTCATCAGCTGCCTCTATGGAACTGATACCTTCCAATCCGCCTGCATACATGCCCAAGCCGCTGGAAATAATGTATTCGTATGTATATTTTACATCTTCAGCTGTCACATTCTTGCCATCATGCCATTTTGCATTTTCATCCAAAACAAAGGTCCACGTAAGATTATCGCTGCTTTTGCTCCAGGATTCTGCAAGCGACGGTACAGGCGCCATGTTTTCATCCACTCTTACCAAGGGGTCATAAATCAACATGAATGTTTCATCTCCGGTAATCGACCATGATAAAAAGGGGCTTAAACTGTCTATCTCCTGTGTGACTCCAATTCTTAAACTGTTTGTTTCATCTGCCGCAAGGGTAATGTTTGCAGTGCCTGATATTAACATAGCTGAAATTAAAACAAAAATAATAATTTTCTTTTTCATTGGATATCCCTCCATTTTTTTAATATATATGCTCTGTCATTTCGCTTATGCATATCTATAAAACTGCAGCTTCTTCTATGGAAAATATTTTGTCATCTGCATTTATGTATGCCTTAACTCCTATAGGCAGAGTAGCTAAATCTTTTGTATGTCCTATGGGCAATCCGTGCAATACCGGTTTGCCTAGAGGTTTTAGATAGAATTCTAGAATATCCTCCAAACTGATATCTGAGTGAAACCCCGGATCTAATCTCCTTGGCACACAGCGGGCACATTCACCTATCACAAATCCGGATGCTTTTTGCAGGACGCCTGCATTTGAAAGATGGCACATCATATGATCAAATATCCAAGGTTCAGTATCAACTTCCTCAAAGAACAGTATCTTGTCCTTTGTATCAATTTCATAGGGAGTGCCTAAAGAAGAACATATAAGTGTTAAATTTCCTCCTATCAGTTCCCCCTCTGCCTGGCCGCCGTTTATTACGTTTATCCATTTTTTCCTGTCTGCCAGATTTATTTGTCCAATTGGAGCTTGTCCGTCCAATGCTTTAAACAAATGCTCCTTAGTGTAATCCGTTAATTCTTCATCGTTAAATCTGGTCATTCCCGGTCCATGAAAGGTTACAATACCGGTAATTTTATTTATTGCCAGAAGCAGGGATGTAATATCGCTAAAGCCTAAAAAAATTTTAGGATTTTTTCTTATCAGGTCGAAATCTAAATATTTCAGGACTTGTGCCGAACCATATCCTCCCTGTGTGACAAATATTGCATCAATGTCTTTTCTTTCAAACATTTCGTTTAAATCTTCGGCTCTTTCAATATCCCGTCCGGAGAAAAAACCTGTCTTCTTATTCAGATTTTTTGACGGTTCAACCTTAAATCCCCATTCCTTCAGGGTTTTTATCCCTCTATCTATATCACTTTTGTAATAAGAAGGGCTTGCCGGTGATACTATGCCGATTTTATTTCCAATCTCAAGCCTTTTAGGTTTTATTTTCATTTTTCCCCCTCTTTCATAATCCTGTGATCCTGCTTTTTAATTTATCTGCTTGCTATAATAATCCAAAAATTTTTATAGAGTAACTTATTATATAAAGCAGTCAAAAAATAGTCAAGATATAAGGTGTTTCCCTGTTATAACAGTTTTAACCAAGGATAAAAGCGCCTATACTGTTAATTACAGTTTAAGCGCTTGTTTAAGGATTCTTTAGTTTTATTTGCTTGTCAGCTTCTTTGTATCTCTGGCAATCATTACTTCCTCATTTGTAGGAATAACAAATACTTTTACTTTAGAGCCGTCTTTTGATATTTCAGCTTCTTTCCCTCTTGTGTTGTTCTTTTCATCATCTATTTCAATTCCTAGGAATTCAAGGCCCTCGCATACTTGTTTTCTTGCAGGCGGAGAATTTTCGCCAAGACCTGCAGTGAATACCAAATAATCAAGTCCTCCCATTGCTGCTGCATAAGAACCAATATACTTTCTCACTGTATATGCATATTTATCCAATGCCAGCTGAGCTCTAGTGTTTCCTTTTCCAGCTTCTTTTTCAATGTCCCTGAAATCGTTGGAAACGCCGGAAATACCCAAAACTCCGGATTTTTTATTCATTAAATTGTCAACCTCTTCACCTGTCATGTTTTTCTTGTTTATTAAAAATGTTACAATTGCGGGGTCTATATCTCCGCATCTTGTTCCCATTACCAGACCTTCAAGAGGAGTCATTCCCATGCTTGTGTCAAAAGACTTTCCATCCTTGATTGCAGTCAGGCTAGCTCCGTTTCCCAGGTGGCATGTAACAATTTTGGTTCCTTCCAGGCTTTTGCCTGTTAAATCAGCAACCCTTTCTGAAACATACTGATGTGATGTTCCGTGGAAGCCGTATCTTCTTATTTTCAATTCTTCGTACAATTCGTAGGGCAATGGATATATGAAGGATACAGGCGGCATTGTCTGATGAAATGCAGTATCAAATACTGCTACCATGGGTACGTCCGGCATTAATTCCTTGCATGCCTCAATTCCTGTGATGTTTGGAGGATTGTGAAGAGGTGCCAGACTGATGCACTCTTTCATGGTATCAATTACTTCATCGTCTATTAATGCTGAATTCGCAAATTTTTCTGCCCCGTGAACCACTCTGTGGCCTACAGCATCAATTTCATCCATTGATCTGATTGCGCCGTATTTTTCATCAAGCAGTGCTTTCAGCATAAGATTGACTGCTTCCTTGTGATTTTTCAAGTCTTCTTCAATAACCAGCTTGTCAAATCCCGGTTTTTCGTGTTTTAATAAACCTCCACTAATTCCTATCCTTTCAACTAAGCCTTTTGCCAGGACCTTTTCACCATCCATATTTATCAGTTGATATTTAAGTGATGAAGACCCGCAGTTAATTACTAGTACATTCATATAATTCCTCCATAGTTTTTTTATATATAAAATCCTTAGATTTTAAGTACAGCTCCTTATTATGCCTGTTAATTTCTTATTGTCCAGTTCAAAGATATCGCAGTTTGATATTTTATAATTCCATAATGTGTCATCATCGGCTATATTATAATACAAAAGAACAGCCTGTATCACACCGTAATGAGTTGATATCAGCGAATTGTCAGGCACCTTATCCATAAAGCCCGCAACTCTTTTTACAATATCATCATATCCTTCCCCTTTGGGGAATTTATATTTATGTTTAAATTCAGTCCAGCTTTCTACTTCATCGGCATACATCTCTACAATTTCTTCCCATGTAAGGTTTTCAAAAATACCGAAATCAACTTCTGTTATACTGTTTTCAATTATTATGTCTTTTCTGTCAAACCCGATTTCATCTGCAATTATTTCAGCTGTATATATTGCTCTTTTCAAAGGGCTTGAAAAAATCTTATGTATTGTTTTGTCCTTCAGCTTTTTTCCTGCCTTCACTGCCTGCAAAAGACCTTTTTCAGTCAGTTCAACATCGGTTATTCCGCTGAATCTCCTTGATATATTTGCTTCTGATTCTCCGTGGCGAACTAAGTATATCATAACTGCCTCATTAAGAAAAGTACTGTTATCATAAAAATTATCTGGCTTATTTCAGTTATAAACCCGCATGTATCCCCTGTCATACCTCCTATTTTATCTTCTATCAACGTGGATATAAAATATGAAAGGCTGACTGCTGCAAAAGATGCTGTAAATATTATTGTTCTTTGCCATGACAGGATTGAAAATACAAATAATATGGATAAATTAATCAATAGAACGCTCTTGTCAATATTTTCAACAAATGCAGTTCCCATACCCTTTGTCCCTTTTGCGTATTTTTTATTCCAGCAGCCGGCTATTGCTCCTGCCCGTCCTGCAAGAGGCATAATAAATACTGCTTCAATGCTTATGTAAGAAAACAGAATAAATTGGGAAAGGACAATTAAAATCAATGTTATTACTCCAAAACTTCCTATGCGGGAATCACTCATTATTTCAAAAACTTCATCCCCTGTCCTTCCTGAAAACAGACCGTCTGAAGTATCGGCAGCACCGTCCAAATGTATTCCGCCTGTTATAAGAATATACATAATGGTAATTGCCAGTCCTCTTAGGAAGGGTATCTGTCTGTTAAAAATTAAGTATGTCAAGGCTAAAAGAAAACCAATAACCGCTCCTGTAAGGGTGAAAAGATTCAATGCTCTTATAAAGTTTTCTTCGTTGTATTCAATTTTTCTTCCAACTTGAATTCGGGTAAAAAACGAAATGAGAGTCAAAAATCCTGAGGCCATTTTACCATTTCCCCTTTGTCTTTAAGCTTTATTGGTATTCCCGAAAATATAAAATACATATTGTCCGATTTAAGGCCAAGCCTGCTGTTGATACGTCCGCTTATATCCCTGAAATAATTTCCCATATAGTAAGAAGGTACAAGACCCATACCTGTTTCATTAGATACTATTATTAGTTTTTTATTGTTGTTATTGCATACATCAATTAATGAAAAAACCTCACTTGTAATTTTCTCTTCCAGGATATTAACATCTTCAACACTGCAGGTGTCAAAATCCAAACTGCTGTCAACCATGTAATTAGCAATCATTGTTGTAATGCAGTCAAACAGTATTACTTGAGATTGAACAAATAAAGGATTGTCAATCAGCTTGTCAAAGCTGCCGTACGCCTCCAGCGTGTGCCATGAGGCAGGTCTCTGCTCCCTGTGTCTTTTAACTCTGTCAGCCATTGCCTGGTCTGTTACAACTGCAGATGCTATATACAATACATGCTGCGAATATTCCTTTGCCTTTGCTTCAGCAAATGTACTCTTTCCGCTTCTCGCACCGCCGATAACAAATGTTAAGCTCATAATATCACCATTTGCATTTTTCTTCTGATATAAAACAGTATATCATCAATTTAACAAAAAATAAACAATGATTTTCAAGAATTTTATAACAAGGGAAAGGGAGTACTGTCATACCATAACAAAAAGAGCCCGGGCTCTTTTTGATTTGATAAACTTTTTAATTTGGTTAAAACAGAGTGTTGAATTCTTTCTCATCAGTTTTGTTCAATTGATTTGACTTTTGCTGTACAGGCGGTATTTGTCCTTGAACTTGACTAATGCCCATTTTTTTCTTAGCTTCATTTAATTCGAACTGTTTAACATTGTTGGAAAAATTATAATTTTGACTGCTGTTGGAATTCTGCATTTTTTTATCATCCTTTTTAAATGTTTTTAGCTTTTTTAGCTGATAATATTATCTGCATATAATAATTTTATATAGCTGAAAAAATTTAAGTCTTTTGTAAAAATTTTTATTTAAATTTTACTGTCTTGAAATTATTTGACATCAAGCCTGTTTATAATTAAGATATTATTATAAAATGCAAATATGTGACAAGATGACAGCACCCCTGTCCCTTGTCATATAAGACGGGGATAAAAATATGAAAATTACCGGTGTTGTTGCTGAATATAATCCTTTTCATGCAGGCCACGAATACCAGCTTAAAATGGCCAGAAAACTATCAGACTGCGATTGTATTGCTGTTGTTATGAGCGGTAATTTCGTCCAGCGCGGAGAACCTGCAATCATAGATAAATTCAATCGTGCGGAAGCTGCAGTATATGGAGGTGCCGATATTGTTATTGAGCTCCCCATGCCTTTTTCATGCCAGAATGCTGAAATGTTCGCTTTTGCCGCAATTAAGGAATTAAAAAAACTTAATGTTGATTCCATAAGCTTCGGCTGTGAAAATGACGATGTCAAGCTGTTGGAAAAAATTGCATGTCTGCAATTAACGCCGGAATTCAATAAAAATTTTAAGGAAGAAATAAAAAAAGGACTGTCCTACCCAAATGCCATGTCAAATGCACTGGTGTCTTTAATTAATGATGAAGCTGAAGCTGTTTATTCGCCCAATAATGTCCTGGCTGTGGAATATATAAAAAGCGCCATGAAGTTAGATTTAAACCTTAGCTACTATCCTGTCAAACGTTTGGGCATGGCTCACAATGATACAGAATTTCAAGGACCTTTTCACAGTGCAGCTGCCATCAGAAACTCCATGCTGGAAGGCTCTTTGAATAATCTTAAGCTTACGGAAAAAAGTCTTGAGCTGATTGAAAAATTCTACAATGACCACAAACAATTCAACACACTGAACAATTATACCGATTATTTATATTATAAAATAATTACATGTGATGACTTAAATACAATTTATGAAATAAAGGAAGGATTAAACAATAAAATCATGTCGCAGTCATTCAAGCATGAAAATATTGATGACCTTATAATGTCTCTTAAATCAAAGCGGTATACATATTCAAAGCTTAGAAGATGTCTTCTTAATATTCTCCTTGACATAAAAAAGGTTGACATAATTAAAATTATGTTAACCAATAACGATTATGTTAAAGTGCTTGCTTTTAATAATGCAGGCAGAAGAGCTATAAAGCATGCAAAGAACAATGGAATTAAGGTGATTAACAGGTTTTCAGACTATAAAAAATATAACCTGTCTCCTGAAAACCTTAAGGTTTTTAATATAACAAACAAATCTTCAAATATTTATTACCTTCCTTTGAAAAACAGAAAAATAAACAGCGAATATACTGAAAATGCAGTGTATATAAATATTTAAATAATGAAACCGCCTTTTCCCTTTCAATCTTTTTAGTATGAAAGAATCTTCCCTATAGGCTATTTTAATAATCTTATAAGTTGTTATACCGATCAGATAAATTTATGGTACAACAATGCCGATATTTTTCTTCTCCTGCTTTTCCTTGAGCAAAACTCTTATCTCCTTCACACTTATTTTATTATGATTAAGCTTAATTTGTCATTCATTTTAATAATAATTTCCGAAATGTTTTTATTTCTGGCTCAACATAATTGCCTTTATAAAACATAATGAAATTATTGTATATGGAAAAGCATATAAACAATTTATGGACAATAAAATAAAAGGGGGTGTTTTTTATGTTAAAAAGAAATTTTATTCCTGTTTCCATAATGATGATTATTTTCCTGTTCGTTATGAAACCGGACTTAGTTTCGGAAGGTGTTTTTAACGGCTTGAAAATTTGGGTTAACAATATGATTCCCTACCTGCTTCCTATGGCCATTCTATCAAATATATTGCTGCAATATAATTTCTTGTACAGATTGTCAGAAAAGCTATCCTTTATATCAAATATAATATTTCAGAGCAGATATGCATTCATCCCCTACTTTATCAGCTTCGTGGTAGGCTACCCTTCCGGAGCAATGACAGTGAATACCATGGCTTCCTATAAAAGAATAGACAGCAGTGAAGCAAATGCTTTGGTTGTTTTTACTAACAACTGCAGCTTTCAATTTATGGCAGGCGCAGTATCATATTCAATGCTTGGAGATTTAAGCCTGTCCAAATATATTGCCCTTCCCCATTTGCTCAGTGCGTTACTCATAGGAATGCTCATAAAAAAAGACAGACCGACTGCAGCCTTTGCAAAGGATAAAAAGCAAAAATATATATCCTTTTACGACGCCTTTAATTCTTCAATTTATAAATCAATTACTTCCATCTTGTCCATCGGCGGTGTTATTGTAATGTTTTCAGTGTTTTCCAACTTTTTCGATAACCTTCTTATCTCTCTTTCAAAGTATCTTTTATTAAGCAGACCCCTTAGCGATATAATACATTCTGTTTCCGTAGGCATCCTGGAAATTTCAAACGGCTGCAGCCTGGCTGCCTCCTCCTCCCTCCCCTTGGATGTTAAGCTTATAGTTATTAATTTCCTCATAAGCTTCTCCGGAATTTCTGTAATTTTACAAACAACTGCGGTAACAGATGATTTTAATTTTAATATCAGCTCTTATGTCTTTTATAAAGCCTTGCAGGGATTATTGTCTGTTATAATTTGTATAGGGATGTTGATACTGTTATGAAAAATACTGAATGATTGCCGCCCCCCGCATTATGTCATAATATATTTATTGAAAAATACAGCATTATTGTGTATAATTGAATCACTTAAGAAAAAAAGGTGATTATATGATAAACGTTACTTTAATCGGTACAGGAGGAATGGTCCCCCTGCCTAACAGGTACTTGGCATCATGTCATATTGAATGCAATGGAAAATCAATCCTTATAGACTGCGGCGAAGGAACACAAATTTCACTCCACAAGGGAAAAATAAGTTTAAATAAAATTGACACAATATTAATAACCCACTGCCATGCAGACCATGTGACAGGATTGCCGGGGCTTCTTTTAACCATGGGAAATCACGGCAGAACTGAGCCCCTAGATATAATTGCACCCAGAGGAAGCACAAGAATACTTAATTCTCTGTTGGTTGTCTGCGGATTTCTGCCATATGAAGTCAGGATTGCGGAGCTCCACGACACTAAACCCCAGGAATTTATAAAGATAGGCTTATATATAACGTCTATTCCTTTAAAGCATCATATAAACTGTTTAGGCTACAGCTTTGAGCTTCGTTTAAAAGCTCGTTTTCAGCCGGATAAGGCAAAAGATCTTAATATTCCGGTTAATCTTTGGAGACAGCTCCACGAAGGCGGGGAAGTTGTTGTAGAAGGCAGGACGATTACACCAAGTATGGTTCTGGGAAGTCCCAGGAAGTCCATAAAGGTTTCCTATGTAACGGATACAAGACCTGTTAAATTTATTGATGAAATAGTCAGGGATTCTGATTTGTTTATTTGCGAAGGAATGTACGGAAATGATGAAATGCTTGAAGGTGCTGTGGCAAAAATGCACATGATTTTTTCAGAAGCTGCTTATATTGCACTAAATGCAAAGGTTCAGGAGCTATGGCTTACACATTTCAGTCCTTCCATGCCGAATCCGGAAGAATACCTGAAATTTGCCTCAAAAATATTTCCTGACACTCTTATAGGAAGTGATTTAATGAGCAAAACTTTAAAATCCCTGTGACCTTGTATAGCAAAGGGACACAAAGGACATGTTCATTATAGAAAATTTACATAATTAAAGGAGCGGAAATCCGCTCCTTATATTGTTTATAAAATTGCTTTAGAAAATACCTAATCCGAAGAAGTCATCAAGCTGACCCATCAATACCAATACCATGGCAACAGGAACTATAAATTTGAAGCAAATATCCCAGAAGCCGTATCTCTTCATCTTAATGCCTGGAGAAGCTTCAACCTCTTCCTTGATAACAGTTGTCTTCAGTTTCCAGCCGATTATCAGTGACATCAACAAGGCACCAAGAGGCATGAACACACCTTCAGAAATCATGTCATAGAAGTCAAGCCAGCAGTCAAATGCAACTCTAACTTCCTTCATTCCGAATATAGTAGCCGGTATGTCAATCATTGCACCCCCTGCCTTGCCTGCGCCAAGTCCGTCCATTGCTACAGGGAATCCCAGGAAGAATATTACAAGACCCAGAATAAGGGTGTATTTTTTACGATTCGGCTCTTCCCCCTTTTCAACTGCTTTGTCAATAAAGAATGCTGTACAAACCTCCAAGAGGGAAATAGACGATGTTACGGCAGCAATAAACACCAGGAAATAGAAAAAGGCGCCAAAGAAATTACCCATGAATCCGCCCATGCCTACACTGAATACCCTGTGAAGAGTAACAAATAACAGTCCAGGACCTGCTCCGAAAGAAACACCTTCAACTCCCTGGTACATGAATGCACCAACTGCGGGCAGTACAGCCAATGCTGATAGAACTGCAAATGATGTGTCTGCTAAAGGAATAAGCATGGCATTCCATTCCAGGTTTTCTTTTTTGCTTAAGTAGGAGCCGTAAGTTATCATGCAGCCCATACCAAGCGACAGGGAGAAGAACATCTGTCCGGCTGCAATTTTAAGCACCCTCATAAGACCTACTTCCTTTATAATATCCAAGTTTGGTTTGAACATAAATTCAAGACCTACAAAAGCACCTTCCAGAGTAACGCTTCTTATAACTACGATTATAACCATTACAAACAATGTAGGCATTGCCACTGCTGTAAACTTTTCTATACCGCCTTGAACACCGCCCATTACTATGAGAATCGTAGCACCCATGAAAATTGCATGGAACAATATACTCATGGGAGCACTAAGGATTAAGCTGCCAAAGAATCCACCGCTGTCCAATCCTCCAAAGCCTGCGCCTGCACTGAACATTTCCATTAAGAATCCAATACAATACCTGATTGTAAAGCCGCCTAATACGCTGTAAAATGCTAAAATCAAAAATCCTGACAGCCAGCCCAGCCAGCCTATCCATGTGTACTTTTCGCTGATTTTCCTATATGTTCCGATAACTCCCATGCCATACTTACGGCCAAGGGTAAGTTCTCCCAGCATAGTTGCAAAACCAACAAAAGACACTAATAATAAATAAATTATTAAAAATATGAAACCGCCGTTTGCACCCATCTTATATGGGAATCCCCAAATGTTACCCAAGCCTATAGCCGACCCTATAGCTGCCATCAAGAAACCAAAATTAGTACCCCACTGACCTCTTTTTTCCTGTTCCATTTACTATACCTTCCCTTCTTTTTTACTAAATATTATAAAATAATAAAAAATAGCTAAAATCAAATTTAATTAAAATTTTTAGGTTTATTTATTCACCTCCCTGCTTGAAATCCAGTCAATATTTTTAAGTAGTCTCTCTTTGTTTTTTTATTTTTCTCTCATCTCCTTATTTTATAAATTAGTACAACGTTTTCTAGTTTGTTCTATCCTTAAAAACAATATACACAATTATTATACTCCTCAAGCCCGCTTTTGTAAAGCAAAAAATATATTCCAATAATTATTAACATTAAGTAAACTTTATACTATATTTATGACTATAAATTTTGTTTATGCTTTAACATGTACAACGTTTTATTTTCACTGCTGCTGTCACTTAATATTATTTCAACTGCCTGCCATGAGGTGAGCATATTAAAAGCAGAATGTCTTTATTATTTACTATTTTTCATTTATTGACAGCATGAGGTTGAGAATGATTCCTGTTACAGCTGCTGTTGCAATGGCGGGCAATTCAATACCGAACATAGGAATCATGCCGCCTTCAAATCCAAAGCTTCCGCCAAGACCTACAATTAGGATTACTGCTATCACTGCCAAATTTTTAGAGCTGAACATATCAACTTTCCTATCAATCATAATTGTTATACCCTGGGCTCCTATAACTCCGAATAAATATATTGACAATCCCCCTATTACTGCTGTTGGAATGGAATATACTATGTTTATCAATGGTGTGAAGCAGGAAATAATCATAGTAAACACAGCTGCCAGCATAAGAACATATATGGAGAAGTTTTTCGATATGGCCATGGCGCTGATATTTTCACCATAGTTTGTTCCTGCGGGGCCCCCTATAAAACCTGAAATAATATCTCCCATTCCATCTCCTATAAGATTTAATCCCAATTTATTTTCAATATCATATTTTTTATTAATGCCTTTTTTCTTAGCCAGGTCATTAACATATATGTCCAGTTGATAAACATGTGCCGTGGATTCAGGAATTGTTGCTATGGCAATGGGCATAATTGCTACTACAGCTGCCAGGGTAGGTTTTGGGAATGTGAAAATAGGAAGATTTAATATTCCTGTAGTTTGAATTGTGTCAAAGGATACGAATGGAATGCCGGTCACTCCTCCTATTGTTAAAGCAGCGGCATATCCTGTGAGCAAGCCGAACAAAATCGGCAGCTGGCTTAGTTTTCCCTTTAAATAAACAGAATACAAAATTGTTGAGAATAAGGTAATAATTGCAATAGTCCAGGCCCAGCTGCCTGCATTAGGATTACCTAGTGCTGCTTCAGGAAATGCTGCAGCATTTGTCATTGCATTGGCTGCCAATGACAGTCCTATGATTATGGCTATGCTTCCTGTTACGGTCGCAGGAAGAACTTTTTCGATTTTATCCTTGCCGGATTTATTTATTATATAACCTGCCAATATTGAAACAAAACCTGACATCACAATACCGAACTGGGCAACTGAAATCTTATCGTTCAGAGAGTAAGACGCAAATGCTTCTGCACTCATGATTGATGCAATTGCTGCTATATAGGAAAAGCTTGACCCATAGTAAAGTGGAATTTGTCTTCCGGTGATAAGGATAAATCCCAATGTTGCCAAACCGCTGGCAAAAATTGTTGTAGAAACATGGAAACCTGTGATGAGAGCAACCAAGACAGTTGCAGGAAACATTACCACTATTTGCTGGAGTGCGAAGAAAATTAGACCAAGCAGCGGTGGACGCTCGTCCGGCAAATAGCCGAATACTTCATTTTTTGTTGACATAAATACCTCCATGTAATTAATAAAAATCCCCGGCCGGATGGTCAAGGATTATTATACACAATAAATCAAATGGATATTAAATCTTGACGGCATCACGGTACCGCGTTAAAGATTATTTTCTAAAATTATAGCATGTATAAACCGGGCAGTCAACAAAAAATTATGTAGACTGCCCGGTTAGGTGATTTGTTTGCTGCCTTCTTAGCTGGGGCCCTTTTTGCCTCTTTTTTTATAATCTTCATCAATTTTGGATTTCCAGCTTGAGTCCACCTTTTTACCCATCCGCATCTCACTTACAAAAGTGCTTACAGCGCTGTAATTTAAATTAATACCCTGGCCGTCTGCACAAAAGTTTGATGCCCTGTCTTCATCGATGCCAAAATCTGCTGCTGTTTTTACCGCATCAATATTTGCACCGAGAAATACAAATTCCCAGGAATATTTTGTTTTCTGATGTTCAACCATTCTTTTTACCTTCGCTTTTGAAAATTCATGGCTGGAATTTTCCATACCGTCGGTTATGATTACAAATATTACCTTGCCAGGGTGGTCATCTTCCCCTGTGTCTGAAATTGATTTTCCAATATAGTTGATAGTTCTACCCATGGCATCCAAAAGTGCTGTGGAGCCTCTTACAAAGTATTCTTGTTCACTTATTTCATCCACATTCTTGATTTTTTCCCTGTCATGAAGCATTTCATAATCATGATCAAAGAGTACAGTTGTAACAAGAGCATCCCCCGGCTCGCTTTTCTGCTTTGCAAGCATTGAATTGAATCCGCCTATGGTATCTTTTTCAAGGCCTGACATTGAGCCGCTTCTGTCAAGAATAAACACTAATTCCGTTAAATCTTTTTTCATATTAACCCTCCATTCTTATTGAACAAAGGATAACATTTATTTAAAATATTATGGTCGCTTTAAATGCGACAAATTTTAAAGACCTAAAAGAGGCTGTTCAAAAGCAAACAAAGCTTCATTAATCTCAAAAATATTATAGATTTTTTCTTCCAAAAAGAACTCAACTATTAAATCAAACTTACTGCTGCGGGACAGGGCATAACCTGCTTTTTCGAGCAAATCCCTTGTTTCGTCCACATTTAATTCCAGAGCCACTGCGAATGCCAATGCTGTATTTTTCCTGGGTTTGTAATTTTTATCCGTCCGTATTTTTGAAAAAAGCTTTCTGTCAATATTGGCCTTCTTGTATGTTTCCACATCGGTCATTCCTTTTTCGTCAATCAGCCGAAGAAGCATTTCAGAGAATGTTTCATCCAGCTGTTTTACCACATCCTCCAAGCTTCTGGCTTTTTGCTCTTTAACACTTTTTAAGGATGGAGCCGCCGCATAATTGAATTCATATTCCTGCAATACTCTTCCTCTGTCCAAAAGCTTATGGTCTTCCACATACTTGTCATCAATGTATTTTCTTATTTTGCTGAAAAGCTTCTCACTGAAGGCAAAAGCTTTGGTGTCAAACATAACAAGGTAGACCGTCATTTCATTTTCCAGCAAAAATTCGCTGATTGCAGAAATTGCAACCTTTAGTGCTTCATCCTTGGGGTATCCGTAAATCCCCGAAGAAATCAAGGGAAAAGCAATGGATTCAAGTTTATGGTCTTTTGCAAGCTTCATTGAATTTAAATAGGCATTTTTTAAAAGCTCCTCTTCATTGCTGTTTCCTCCATTATAAATGGGCCCCACAGTATGTATGATGTATTCGGCAGGCAGCTTGTATCCTTTAGTGATGACAGCTTCTCCGGTATTGCAGCCGCCTATCTTATCACATTCAGCCTGAAGGTCTTCTGCCCCTGCGGCCCTGAAAATTGCTCCGCACACTCCCCCGCCCATCTTAAGGGCTGAGTTGGCAGCATTTACAATAGCATCTGCCTTTACCCTGGTTATATCATTTCTTATTATTTCAAACGGCATTGCCTATCCCCCTTTATCATTCTTTATCTTTATGATAGTTATAAGTTTTCTCACGTCATAAAATGACGTTCAGATTTTTTATCATAATCTTATTATAATATCTTCAGGATTTATTATCAAGGGCTTTGACTTATTGTTGATTTTTCACTAATTATTTCATATAATAATATTAGTGTGTGCGGAGGGGACCTATGGCTCAATTATTTGTTGTTCTTATTGTTTTTTTGTTAATTCCTTTGTTAGGCAGGTTTAAACTCAAATTATCTTATATACTGTTGATATCATGCGGAGTTTTAGCTCTTTTTTCGGGAATGGGAGCTCAGGCTGCATGGCAGTCGGTGACAAATATCTTTACTGATTTTTCATCGTTAAACACTATACTTTCAGTTATGATGGTGAGTATTTTAGGCGGTTTAATGAAGAATTACAAAATCCTTGACAGAATAGTCAGCTCAATTTATCAGATAATTCAAAACAAAAAGATTATATTGATGATTCTTCCTGCTTTGATAGGTATACTGATCGTTCCCGGAGGAGCTCTTTTATCCGCCCCCTTTATATATGAAATGGGCGAAGAATTGAATATTCCCGCCCCCAGGCGTGCAGCAATAAATTTGGTCTTCAGACATTTTTCAATGTTTGTAATGCCTTATTCAACGGGGCTTTTGATTATTTCTGCAGCTATGCCGGAAATTAACATATCAAGGCTTATAATATTGAATTTGTTTTATGTTGTTCCCCTATTTGTTGCAGGATATTTCCTTTTAATTAAAAATATTGAATACAGCAACAGGGTAAAAACCAAATTCACAGGAAAAAATTTGTTTGACCTTTTATTGTACACATCACCTATATATATCAGCGTAATTATCAACGGCATAACCGGTCTTCCCTTTTCAGCTGCTTTGATTTTCAGTGTGTTATTTGTTTATTTCTTGAGTGATAAAAAGTATTTCTTAAGCTATTTGATTAAATCCATAAATTATCACACTGTTTTAATGATTATAGCAATTTTAATTATGAAAGAAATGATTCTGAAAATGGATGATCTTCTCATTCTTTTTAACTCTATGTTGAATACAGAAAGCAGCATGCTGTCAATTTTATTGATATTTTTCATATCCTCCATATTTTTTGGATTTGTTACCGGAAATCAAACAGCTACTCTGGCAATTATTCTCCCTATGGTTTTCCAGCTTGATGTATCCATTAACATGGTTTACATCTATTTATATTTTGCATTTGCATGTACATATTCAGGCTACTTTTTTTCACCAATCCATTTATGCCAGGCTTTCACTCTTCAGTATATGAATGTTGCAACCATGGACCTTTACAAGGAATATAAGATATATGTGCCTCTTTCAATTGCTATACTGTTTGCCTCAGTGTATTTGATAAAATTTTTATTTGTTTAGGATTCAAATCCTGATTTTTTGTACGCACATTGAGTTCCCGGTATGTATCCCTATGCTTTGCGGACTGACAGCGGAATCTTCCGTATTGAACTTGGAATTTTTGTTTAATATTAGATACTACCCCTGGAGTTCTTTGGAGTTTAAGATGGAGTATCAGGTAGAAGCCTTGGATTCCGGTGGGTTTTTGGACTAGCTTCAGGGTTTAGGAAATCGCTGAATATTGATGTAGATTTTATCGGCGCTTGCCTTTACGGCGCCCTTCATTTCCAGCAAAGTTAAATTTCCCAGCAATCGACCGGTTTCCATTTTTGTTGCCCGGCTTATTTCATCAATTGTGTTTTCCCCGGTTTCAAGGCAGCCTATTATTGATACTTCGTCGTCAGTAAATGTGCTTAAATCAAGAGATGTATTTTTAAGTCTGACTTTTTCTTTTAATTCCATGATTTCTTCCACGATATCATCAATAGACATGGTTATTTTAGCTCCGTCTCTTATGAGGGCATTTGTTCCCCTGCTGTAGAGGCTGTCAATGTTTCCGGGAACCGCAAAAATTTCTCTTCCTTGATTGGCTGCGTGTCCTGCTGTTATCAATGTGCCGCTTTTTTCCTGGGCTTCAATAACCAGGACTCCCTCTGCAAGACCGCTAATAATTCTATTTCTTTCATGAAAATTAAATGCAACAGGCTGTATGTCAAAAGGATACTCTGTAATTACAGCTCCATTGCTTTCTGATATCTGATGAAAAAGCTCCAGGTTTTTCTTTGGATATACAACATTTATGCCGCAGCCTATTATACCGTAGGTTGACGCCTTGTATTTTAAAGCTGTTTTATGAGCAATTGTATCGATTCCGACTGCCAGACCGCTGATTATATTTACACCGATTTCCGATAGTTCTTTTACCAGCTTTTCTGCAGCCCATTTACCGTAGGTCGTAGCCTTTCTTGACCCTATGACTGCAATTGATATGTTGTTTATGTCATTTAAAGAGCCCTTGTAGTAGAGCAAATTTGGAGCACCTTCAATCTGCTGCAGCTTGGATGGATACTCATCATCAAAAATAGTAACTATCCTTGCCTTTTCTACATTTAATTTCTCCAGCAATTTCTCTTCAAAAAAATTTTTGCTTTCAGAAAGCTCGTTTATTGTTTCTGTCTTAAGCATGGATAAATTATGTTTTTCTATTTCAAAGTTATCCCATAGGTCCTTCGGTGATCCGAAACAATCAAGGACTTTTGTTATCCTTCCGTTTGAAATTCCCCCCGATGACAGCCACAGTAAAGTCTTTTGATTGATATTTAAATTGTTCATGCTACCTCCAGTATTTCCGGTCTAAATTTCTGTACTGAATTGCTTCAGCTATATGCTTTGTTTCAATATTTTCGTAATTTTCCAAATCCGCTATTGTTCTTGCAACCTTTAGTATTTTATTGTATGCCCTGACACTTAAGCCTAAAAGTTCAAATGCATTCTTAAGCAATACTTCAGATTCCTTATTAACCTTACAGAATTTTGATACAGCCTTTGTTGAAAGCTCTGAATTAGTCAGGATACCCATATCCTTGTATCTTTCCCTCTGGATATTTCTTGCTTTTACAATCCGTTTTTTAATTTCCTCTGAAGTTTCTTCCACTCTTTCATCCTTCAGCTCATTATATTTAACCGGCAGTACTTCTATTTGAATATCAATCCGGTTAAGCAGAGGACCTGAGATTTTCCCCAGGTATTTGTCAATCTGCCCTTGGCTGCAGGAGCACTCATGGTTTGGGTCCCCCAGGTATCCGCATGGGCAGGGGTTCATTGAAGCAATCATCATAAACTTTGCAGGAAATGTAAAGGAGCCGCTGGCTCTTGATATGGAAATTTTACCGTCTTCCATAGGCTGACGGAGAACTTCGATAACATTTTTAGGAAATTCGGGAATTTCATCTAAAAATAAAACTCCGTAGTGAGAAAGGGATACTTCTCCGGGACGGGGTTTTGACCCTCCCCCTGCCATGGAGGTGCGGGAGGAAGTATGGTGGGGTGAACGGAAAGGTCTTTTTGCCATCAAACCCTTCTTGTCCAAAAGACCGCATATACTGTAGATTTTTGTAACTTCCAGGGATTCTTCGAATGTCAGGTCCGGCAGGATAGTCGGTATTCTTTTTGCAATCATTGTTTTGCCGGAACCGGGACTTCCTAAAAGGAGAATGTTGTGCATCCCCGCTGCTGCTATTTCAACTGCCCTTTTCATGGCAGGCTGTCCCTTTATTTCTGAAAAATCTTCACTGTAATAATCTTGTTTGAGAGAAAAATCATACTTGTATATAAAGGGGTCTATGGCCAATTCTTCGTTTAAATAACTTACTAACTGGCTTATGCTTCCGACAGGAATTATATCTATGCCTTCAATGGCGCCGCATTCTTCCTTATTGTCTTCCGGCACAATTACTTTCTTAAAAGTCTTGTTCCTCATGGAAATAACCATGGGGAGGGCCCCGTCAATTGCGGTTATCCTTCCGTCCAGAGATAATTCACCGATAATGCATGTTTTTTCATCCACAGGCTTATATATTGCCTTGGAAGCAGCAAGTATACCGGCTGCAATAGGAAGGTCTATCTGGCTTCCTTCCTTTTTCAAATTTGCCGGTGCAAGATTTACGGTAATGCGGCTGACAGGAAAATCAAATCTGCTGTTTTTAATAGCAGACCTAACTCTTTCCTTTGACTCTTTAATTGAAATATCAGGCAGGCCTACAATATTAAAATTAGGGAGACCTCCTGATAAATCTGTTTCCACATCAACTTCATAACCTTCAAGTCCGTAAAGGACACATGTTTTAATTTTGGAAAGCATATAGCCCCTCCAATAATTCAGGTTATAAAATTATACTATAATTTTCCATTTTATACAATCGATAATAAGGCTTTAAGGCCTTTGAATTTACAACAAAAATCTCCCCTTTTCGCAAAACGCAAAGGGGAGATTTTTCATCATTTAAAATGGTGCGAATTGTTGTTCTGCCCACCATTCTTCCTTCAACATATTGTATTGATTGGTGAATTGGTCTAAGTGAACATTTTCCCATTTAATCAACAAGTCGAATAAGTCTTTTACTGGCTGGGAGCCTGATTTTTGTTTAGCATCCTCGTAAAAATCTATGGAGCTCTTCTCCATTTGCATTCCTATGCCGAATATGGACATTCCCAGTGTTGCATATGCTTTATCGACCTTGTCCCATCGGTAAATTTCCGGCGAAGGTATATCAATTCCCGAAGACATTATTTCTTTAATTTTTATTTCTCCTCCGTCACTGAGTATGGTCCATAATTTCTTTAAGTATTCTGCATGCTTTATTTCTTCCTTTGCCAGATGTGCGAATGCTTCCTTGTTTCCCTGTGTTTTTGCCTGTTCACCTGCCATCTTATAGAACTCGTAGCCTTCCATTTCATTTAAAACAGCCTGGGAAATAATCGCCAGCTCTTCTTTATACATATCTTCCTCCTGGTTTGATAATTTTGAAGAATCCCTGTACTCAGAGTACTCTTCTTTGTTCATGATAACAAATCCTTTATTGTATAATACTATTATACCACCCGGAAACTTTCCTAAACAATTATTCTTTATTTTCGAGAGCATTCTTTACTGCAGCACTTCTTCTTTTTTCAATGGCTTTCAACTCTTTTTTTTCTTCTGCAATTATTTTTTCTCTTTCAATACCTAACTCTTCAGACAATATTTCAATGAATTTCCCTTATATAATCCTCACGATTTTCAAATTTTTTTAAAATATATGTGCCTTCATGGTCAACAATTCGAAACACATGGTTTCTCTTGCTTGTTAGTTTTATCTTTTTATGCATACTTCAATATCTCCGCTTTCAGTGTAGCCGGATAATTCCTTTGAAACTGCTTCCACGGCATTTTTTAAAATATTCTGAACAAAGGGAACCATGATAATTTCCTTGCCGTTTATTTTTAGAATTACATCTTGCTTTGACAAAGCGCAGTCACCCATTTCTTTTTGGCCTCTTAAAATTTTAGAGCTTAACTGGCTGCATGTGTAACCGCACTTCCTGCAGCATTCATCCTTCATATCGGGAAGTCTGTCAAACACTTTTTCTTCTATCAGATCAACCAGTCTTTCTATTTCAGTTATTGAATTGATAACGGGAATTCCTTCAAATTCTCTCATGCCATTGGATATTTGTCCGGATATGAGAAAGGTTGTTTCATCCATCCTGTCTAAAATTCCTTCCACATCATAAGCTGTTACTATTTTTGGAGCACATGTATCCCTGACGCCTTCCATTACAACATAATCGTGATTGTAAAAATTCAATAAATCATTTATGTCTAATTTTTCTTGAAACATTATATCCGTTTCATAAGCACCTCTTGCGGTTACCAGCTGTGAGCCTGCTATTTTGTGCCTGTGGGTGTTGGTTCCTTCCACATCCATTTTAAATTTCTTAAAATGTATTTCTTTTACGCTTCCAACAGTGTAACCACGTCTTCGAAGCTCACTTATTATGTTTTCTATGGTGGTGGTTTTGCCGGACTTTGTAACCCCTATTACTGAAAAAACCTTCATCTTAAGAATCCTTCCTCATCTTTATTGTAAAATATCATATCCTTCGACGCGGCTCGTTTACTTTGCTTTCATCAGCTGGTCACTTCCACTGATCCGTGTTGCCGTTACCATATCCGTCATTTTATTCTCGAATATGGGTAAAAAGCAGATTGCAGAGAAACCATGAAAGCTATTAAATAGGAACATTTATACTGAACTAAAAACCTTGCCAATGCTGTCATTAATAACTAAATCAGCCCGTCTGTCCATAGATGTGGATGACTTGTTAATCAGCACAAGTTTGCTGCCCTTAAAATAATTAATAAGACCTGCCGCAGGGTAGACAACAAGAGATGTCCCCCCTACAATTAAAACATCTGCGTGTTCGATAAAATGAACAGACTTTTCAATAATTTCGCTGTCAAGACTTTCCTCGTACAACACAACATCCGGTTTTACAATTCCACCGCACAGGCATTTTGGAATGCCCTTTGATTTTATAATAAAATTCACGTCATGGAATTTCCCGCATTTCATACAGTAATTTCTGTGTACTGACCCATGAAGCTCCAATACATTTCTGCTTCCGGCTTTCTGGTGAAGACCGTCAATATTCTGGGTTATAACAGCTTTTACCTTTCCTTCCTTTTCAAGTTCTGCAAGTTTCTTATGGGCTGCATTGGGCATGGCATCGGGAAAAATCATTTTATTTTTGTAGAAGTCAAAGAACTCTTCAGTGTTAGTCTTGAAAAAACTGTGAGAAACCATCACTTCAGGCGAATGCTTATATTTTGCGCTATATAATCCGTCTGAGCTTCTAAAATCAGGTATGCCGCTTTCTGTTGAAACACCTGCTCCTCCAAAAAATACAATATTACTGCTTTTCGAAATTATTTCTTTTAGTTCAGAGTTCACAACAACCTCCCGTTTATTATATTCTTAAATCAATAATACCACATTCCCCTGGTTTTCTCAAACTAATCGCATAAAAAGGGAGCAGTTCATGGCTGCCCCGCTGATTTCATCCGTTGTAAGCAAAACATCTTATATTACAAGCAGATTTCTTTTTGTTTATTCGTAAATATTCACTATCCTGTCCCCCACAATATCCATGTTAAGATAATCGATATGCCTTTTAGGAATGGTTACCACGTCAGGATTACCGTCGCTAATGAATCTTTCCCTTTTATTATCCTCATACTGTTTTAAATAATCATATAAACCGCAATCATCCACATTAATTTCGCTTGCGGTCACCCGGTAAAGGCTGTTGAAATCTGTCAAGGTGTCAAAGGGTGAATAGGCAGGCCTCCAGCCTACGTCCAAAACAGCAATGGTCCGGTATTTATTGCCTTGATATTCTCCTTGACGCACGGATTCCATAAACTCATCCCTCGGGTTGCTGCCTTGGGGAAGCGCCAAGGTTTCAACATCATAATCAGGCAGATATTGCTTTAGTATATTGTTTATAAATCCTATTTCAATTTGAATTTCCAGTGAGTTTAATTTTCCCAAATCCTTGTGGCTGTATGTGTGGTTTCCCAAATCATAGCCATTGTTTATAAGCCAATTAAGCTTTTGTTCTGTATATTCTTTTTGGCCGAAAGTGTTAGTGCCTAAAAAAAAGCTCGCTGTCACGTTATAATCAGGATATTTATTTTTAAACTCTTCTAAAATTCCGATGGCGCAATCAGGATCCAGCACCATTTCCCCTTTTTCTTCAATTAAATTAAAATTATTCCGCCTCCCATCATCAAAGGTCAGAATTACGGGAGTAAATCCTGCTTCTATCTTAATTTCTCCCCTGGCATAATCATTTAAGCTGATCATGCGGTAACCGTTTTGATACATGTATTCCAGGTCTTTGCGAAAATTATCCGGAGTTCTTTGCCATAATGATTCTTCCGGCCCTATTCCATGATACATCAATATCATAATTTCTCCCAGTTCATTAGGCTTATGAGACATATCGATGGAAGCAATAATATCTTCTTCTCCAAGCTCTTTTGAATCTTCATTTTCTGTGACCTTATCATGTTCTTCATCTGAAGGCTCTTCCAAAACCGGTTCATCTGCTTCAGGGGGGGTATCAAAAGATGTATCAGCTGCAGGGGCTGCACAGCTTGTCATTAGTAACAATGCAATCAATATAATTCCTTTTTTCATTTATACACTCCTATCTGCTCTTATATTCTATATTATTCAATAGTAAATGTCTATATGTAGTATTTTCAAATTTTTGTTTATTATCAGCACAAACTTTGATATAATGAATAAATGAACTTAGGCTGCCCCCTAAAAGATGAACAAAACTAAAATGGAAGGTGAAGACGGGAAAATCTTAACAATATAGGAGGAAAAAATTGAAAAGCGACAATAGAAATGCACAGGATAAACTGAAGCTTTTATACATATTGGACTTTATAGACCTGCCTTTGACAAATGTTGAAATTACCAATTACATACTTGAATACGGCATGATGGACTATTTCTCGCTGCAGCTTTTGTTAAGTGACCTGTGCGATGCTAAATTTACAACCATCAAGCCTTATAACGGAAATGAATACTATTCGGTCTCAAAAGAAGGCAGGGATGCGCTGGAAATGTTCAAGAATAAACTGCCTGAATACTTTATTAATGAAGTAAAGACGAATTTTCCCCAAATAAAAAAACAAATAGAAAAACAAAGAGAAATATTCGGTCATTATTTCAAGAGAAAAGATGATGAATACATTGTATCCCTTCAAGTTACGGAAAATTCCGCAACCATTTTTAACCTGAGCATAAATGTTACTGATGAAATTACGGCTAGAAACATAATTAAAAAATGGAAAAATGAACCGGAGGAAATATTCGGAAAAATCATAAATGCACTGACAAATTAGAGAATTGCTTTTATTAAATTCGGAGTAAAGCTTAGTTTTAATGAAGAGCTTAAAAAGTGCCTCTTTTTTTCTATTATATCAATTTGCTGCTTTTTGGAATTTGTAACATAAATATTTTTACTGCCTGAAGAAATGGATTCAGGATATCCTCCCAGGTATATTTTGTTAATGATATTTCTTAACATGGCATCTGCTATATAAAGGTTTTTATCATCAATATTCAATATGTAGAGGATGCTGTTTTCATAATCAAGCAGGAAATCAGAAGCAAGCCCGTTTATGTTTATTGTATCTTCGACATTTTTATTAATTAAATTTATAAAATTTATTTTTGTTTGAATTTCACCGTTCACAAAATAAGTCATAACAATAATTGTGTCCTTTAACACATATAGGTGCATGGGTTTGCCGTCTGTTATAAATCTTCTTCTAATCCCTTTGTCAATACTGTATTCTACCACTTCATTCTCTTCGTAGCAGGATGTGTAAAGACACTTGTTTTTTTCTGAATAAATGACGTCATGAGCTTTTATGCCGGCAGGTATGGAGCCTGTCAATGTGAAAGAGGACAGGTCGATAATGGAAATATTGTCCGATTCAAAATTTGCCACATACAGATTTTCTCTGTCAAAGCACATATGCCGGGGGTCTCTTCCAACATTTGTTTCAAAGAAATTATTGTTGTCGAATTTGTATATTTTGTTATTGTAGGAATCAGCCATATAGACTGCATTATGAAAATATTCTATGCTGTGAAGGTTAAATTTGTCCCCTGCCCCTAAATAAAAAGCTTTTTTAAAAGAATAATCTTCCCCTGACAGGTCTATGATAAACATAAATAATTTTCCCTGACTTATACCTGTTGTGACAATTTTTTCATCATACACTCCAATCACCTCCATATAGTTTATGAAATTTATCATAATAAGTGATTAAATCACGTTTTAATTTTTTACATTCGGGTATATATAAAATATATAAATTATTTAAAAAGGAGAATACTATGATTAATGAAAAAGTAGCAAAATTAATGAATGAACAAATCAACAAAGAATTATATTCGGCATATTTGTATCTGGATATGGCAAATTACTATATTGATAAGGGCTTGGACGGTTTTGCAAACTGGTTTAAAGTTCAGGCACAGGAAGAAAGAGACCATGCCATGCTGTTCATGCAGTATATGCAAAACAACCAGGAGAAAGTCACACTTGAAGCAATACAGGCTCCGGATGTAAAATTTGACAGCTTCGCATCACCCCTTAACGAGGCATTAAAGCATGAGCAGTATGTAACCGCATCCATTAACAATATATATGCTGCCGCATATGAAATTAAGGACTTCAGGGCAATGCAGTTTTTAGACTGGTTCATTATGGAACAGGGAGAAGAAGAAAAAAATGCAGATGATCTGATAACAAAATACAATCTTTTTGGCACTGATTCAAAGGGTTTATATATGCTTAATTCAGAAATGGGGACCAGGGTGTATTCCCCTCCATCACTGGTATTGGATTAATAATAAGATTAAAAAACACAGCAGTCTGCCTGCTGTGTTTTATTTTGTATGATTTTTACGGTATGCACACCCTTGTTCCTATAATCAAAAAGTTTGCCGGCCTCAAATGAGGATTTGCAATAAGTAATCCTGACGTTGTGAGGCCATTGGCTTCAGCCACTGTGGAAAGACTGTCCCCTGCCTTGATTACATATTCTCCCCTTGTTCCCTGAGGACATTGCATAAAAGCTTCCGGAGGTATGCATAATTGTTCCCCGGGTACAATGATATTAGGATTGAAATTAGGATTTGTATCTCTTAATTCATTTAAGCTTAAATTGTAAGAAATGAGTATGTCGCTTAGCCTGGTTCCTTCCTGAATAGTCACTACCGTACCGAAAGGACATCCTGCAGGAACATTTGGAATGCATATTTCCTGACCAACCTTCAAATCATATGGATTTGCTTCCGGATTTGCCTCCAGGAGCAGATTCAAAGGAATGCCGTATCTTTGGGCTAAATTATAAAAAGTATCTCCTTCCCTTATGGCATAATAGGCACCGTTAATGCAGGGCGGTCTTTCAGGAACCTTTGGAACACAAATCATCATTCCTTCTGTTAACGACCTCAATCTCAATGTAGGATTCAGTTCAATCAGCCCCACTAAATTAGTTCCAAATCTCGTTGCAATGGAATTTAACGTATCCCCCGGGCGTACTTCGTACGGCATTGAATTTATATTAGGGCATAATTGCTGATTTTGTCTATAAATCACTATAATCACCTCAATTATAATTTGTTAGTTTATAATATTCATGATATAGTGAATGTTTCCTTAATATGACTGTTCAAACTTTTTTCTTTCCTGAACAGCTAATTTGTCACATCTTTCGTTATAGCTGTGACCCTGGTGGCCGGGAACATGAACAAACTTAACCTTGTGGCCGTCTGCAGCTTTTAAAAGTCTCCGCCATAATTCCTTGTTTAAAACTTTTTTGCCGTCAGATTTCTTCCATCCCTTTTCCTGCCATATATCAATCCATCCTTTGTTGAAGGAATCCGTAACATACTTTGAATCTGTTATGATTGTAACATCACAGGGCTCTTTTAATGCCTCAAGTCCAACTATAACTCCCATAAGTTCCATTTGGTTGTTGGTTGTATTTTCTTCGCCCCCTGACAGCTCAGCTTCATGTCCTTTGTATTCCAATATCACTCCATAGCCTCCCGGGCCGGGATTGCCGCTGCAGGCTCCATCTGAGTAAATACTTACTTTTTTCATTTGATTTACACCTTATTTTTAATTAACATTACCCTTAATATACCATACTGGTCTTCCAGTTCTTGTAGCTTATCCTCATTGAACTCTCCGATTACGTCTATTATATTGCATGCATAATCCCCTTTGGATTTATTGACCATACCTATTATGTTGACATTGTGAGATGCAAGGGCAGTTGTCATTTGACCTATCATGTTGGGAATATTCTTATTCAATACAATAATCCTGTCTGTTCCCGGATACCTGTCCATGGAGCAGTCAGGAAAATTAACTGAATTTGTAATGTTTCCATTTTCCAAATATTCTGTAATCTGTGTAGCAGCCATTTCTGCACAGTTTTCCTCGGCTTCAATTGTAGAGGCTCCCAAATGAGGAATACACAGGGTATTTTTTGTTCTTAAAAGCCTTTCATTGGGCAGGTCTGAAACATGATAGTCTACCTTGCCATTTTCCAAAGCTTCTACTAAATCATCCTCGTTGATTATTCCATGGCGGGCAAAATTTAATATTATTACGCCATCCTTCATGGATTTAATACTATCCCCATTTATTTTATTCTTTGTTTCATTATTGTAAGGTACATGAATAGTAATATAATCGCTTTTTCTATAAAGATCATTAATGTCAACTGTATAATGAACATCCCAGGATAATGCCAGGGCATTTTTTACGGAGATGTATGGGTCATATCCGACAACTTCCATGCCTAGTTTCACTCCCAGGTTTGCAACAAGGTGTCCTACGTCCCCAAGTCCTACAACGCCTAAGGTTTTTCCCTTGAGCTCCCTGCCCACAAATTGAGACTTTCCCTTTTCAACAGTTTCAACAATGTTGCTTTCTAATTTTTTTGTCCAGTCAATACTGTCTATTACTCTTCTTGAGCTCATTAAAAGCCCTAAAAAAGTCAATTCGCAAACTGCATTTGCGTTTGCTCCGGGGGCATTAAATACAACAATACCCTCTTCTGAGCATCTTTCAACAGGTATATTGTTTACACCTGCCCCTGCTCTGGCTATTGCCTTAAGCTGCTTGGAAAACTTCATACCGTTAATATCCAGGCTTCTCAGTATTATTCCATCTGCTTCTGATGTAACTTCCTTTATTAAACTGTATTTATCCTGGGGAAATAGATTTCTTGTCACCTGAGGTATATTACAAAATAGTGCTACCTTATACATTGGCTCGTCCTCCTGTTATATTAAGAAATAGTATACCGCTTAAATTTTGTAAAATCAAGCGTTAAGTTCCAAGCTTATATCTTATAATTCAGCGGTGCTTTAGAGGCAGGATATATAATATCGAAGCAGAAAATTAAGATAAGGGAATGCTAAATTTAATATAAATGCATCATTTAAGTGCCATGAGCTTGTTATATGAAGTTAACCGTTGATTTCTCAACGGTTAACTTTACTTGTAGCTGAATGTTCTTAAATCTCAACAGACATCTTTTGTCTGTTATAAGTACTATCTGCAGCATCCTCCCCTACCGAAGAAACTGTCTCCTCCTAAAAGAAAAAATATAATCCCCAATATGATTAACCATTCAATCCAATCATTGCCTCTGTCATAGCAACCGAAATTTGCAGCTTTTACTTCATCTGACATATAACTCACCTCTCTTAATTTATAATTCAATATATGTCAGATAGAAAAATATGTGATGACTTGGATTTCAGAAATTTTATTTTATTTTAAATTAAAGAATCTCTATGGTTGCATATACTTTTTCAATTAGTTCTGCAACATCTAATTTGCTTTCAGATTTTTTGATATTTTCAAGCTTAGGCTTCGTCAGAGGATGTTTTGGTGCAAAAACAGAGCAGCAGTCATCATAAGGCAGTATTGAAGTTTCGTAGGTTCCCACTTCCCTGGCTCTTTCTATTATTTCTGACTTGTCAAGACCCACCAGGGGTTTGAGTACAGGCATATCAACTGCATTTTCAATAACTGCCATTGAACTCATAGTCTGGCTTGCAACCTGACCTAAGCTTTCTCCGGTAACTAGCATATCTATTTTATTTTCTTGTGCGATTTTTTCTGCAATTCGCATCATGAAACGTCTTGCTAATATAGTGGTTTCTTCTTCTTTGCAAAATTCTCTGATTGCTTTGTGAATTTCAAGTATATTTACGCTGTATAGTTTTATTTTGCCGCAGTATTCTTCAAGTATTTCCTTTAACTTCACCACCTTTTCATTTGCTCTTTCAGATGTAAAAGGATATGTATGAAAGTAAAGAGCACTTATTTCAACTCCTCTTTTAGCAATCATATATCCTGCAACCGGACTGTCAATTCCTCCTGACAACAAAAGCAGGGCTTTACCGCTTGAACCTACAGGAAGTCCTCCCAGAGTTTTTATTTTTTCCGAGGATATATAGCAGGATTTTCTTATATCAATAAAGACTTCCACATCCGGCTTATGTACATCAACTCTCACAGAGCTGAAATTCTCAAGGATCTTACCTCCTATTAAAGCACTGAAATCCATTGATTTAAATGGAAAGTCCTTGTCGCTTCTCTTGGTGTTTATTTTAAATGTTTTTATGTCCTGCCTGCTTAACAGATATCCAAACAGTTCAATTGTTTTTTCAATAATCGTATCAACATCCTTTGTTGTTTTAACACAGGGGCTGATAATTGATATGCCGAAAACCTTTCTCGCCTTCTCAACTATTTTATCCATATCCCCTTCATTTTTGCTTTCTATAAACACCTTGCCTGAATCTTTGTATACTGATACGTCCTTAAATTCTTTCAGAGCATATTTAATCTGGTCAATGAGTTTTTGTTCGAAAGAACCTTTGTTTTTTCCCTTTAAATATAATTCTCCAAAGCTTACTGCAGCAATATTGTACATGTTTATCCTCTCCTGGTTATGCTTCTTATATCTTTCACTGATTGTTTGATACTATCAATTACATATTCAACTTCTTCCAGGCTGTTAAAATGCCCCAGACTGATGCGTATTGTCCCTTCCCGGTATTCCCTGCCGAGATTAATTGCATCCAATATTCTGTTATCTCTTGACTTCGAAGAGCAGGCAGAGCCGGTGGAAACGTAAATATATCTGTCCTCCAAATAATGGACCAATACTTCCCCGGGCACGTTCTTAAAAGATACACTTATTATGTGAGGGGCTCCTTCTTCAGGGCTGTTTATTTTTATATCTTCAATTTCTTTAAGTCTTTCTACATATATTTTTTTTAAGCTGTAAAGCTTAATGGTTTCCTCTTTGAAACTATCATACAGTAATTCACAGGCCTTTCCAAAGCCCATAATCCCTGTTGTATTTTCAGTTCCCGGACGGATTCCTCTCTCCTGGCCGCCTCCGAATACTAAAGGCCCTAACTTTAAGGGGCTTCTGATATACAATCCTCCCACACCCTTAGGCCCGTGAATTTTATGGCTGCTGAAGGACAATGTGTCAAGAGACAGCTTATTAACATCAATTTTAATTTTCCCGTAGGATTGAACTGCATCGACATGAAGCCTTGCATTTTTATTTTTTCTTTTTATGACTGCTGCAATTTCTTCCAGTTCCTGGACTGCACCTATTTCATTGTTAACATGCATAATTGATATAAGAAGAGTGTTCTCGTCTACCATGTCACCAAGCTCTTGAATGTTTATCCTGCCCTTCTCATCCGTACCAAGATACTTAACCTGGCATTTATCCTCGAATTGTTTGAAAACATTGTAGACGGAGGGGTGCTCGATTTTAGTAGTTATAATATTATTTTGTTTGTTCAAGTTTGACAGATGTCCAAAAATTGCAATATTGTTGCTTTCCGTTCCCCCTCCGGTAAAATAAATTTCCTGTGGTTTTGCACCGATAAGTCTTGCTGCAAATTTCCTGGCTTCATTAATTTTCTTTTCGGCACTAAGTCCCATCCTGTGCAGTGAAGAGGGGTTCCCGTATAAATTTTCGTTTGCATCTGCTATTTCTTTCATTACTTCGTCTCTTATCTTTGTTGTTGCACTGTTATCCAAATATACTATCATATTTACCTCTCAATAAATTATACTGCTTTCATCTCAAAACAAAGCAGGTGGCATAAAATACCAATGTTTATATGGTGTTTAGATGTCGAAATCTGTAAAAAATGCTTGCATAATACTGTCTTGTTTGCTATAATTATTTTGGTTATCCCCCCCGATAACCGAATATATTCCCAATACCCCTTTTATGCATATTAATGCTTCACAACAATGGCCTCAAGGCCATTTTTGTGTTTATGACCTACCCAATTTCTTCGACTGAAAGGAGAAAGAAATTGATGGTAGGTCAAACGCACAGAATGCCAAATTTGTGCGACGCAAGGAGCGAACAAATTTGATGCATTCCCCTGCGTTGCCTGTTTCATTGATTATGTACCTTACTGTTTTTCTATCTCTTTCCTGACTTCTCCCATATACAATCCCGATACCTTCTTCACAAGGTCATTTCCGGAAGAATTAAATTTTATATTGTCTATGCTTCTTATGGGCAGCACATCATTGGATGTGCCTGTTATAAACGCACCGTCAAAGCTCTCTAGTTCACTGAATTTAATTATCCTTTTTTCAACTTCAATTAAATTTTCCTCACACACACTTATAACCCTGCTTCTTGTAACACCTAAAAGAACCGCATAATCCGGTGACGTTACAAGTTTATCGCCCTTTACAAAAAATATATTTGATTTGCTGCCTTCACAGACTGTGTCGTCTTGATTCACTAAAATTGCTTCAAAAGCATTTTGTTCTTCTATGATCCTGGTCACCTTATCCTTAAATTCTTTTTGATATGATTTAACATTTGGATTTGCTCTCTCCATTTTCACTGTAACCGTATCTACCCCTTCATTGAATTCCTCCTGTGCAGGATAATAACTTTCAATAAAGTAGAATAAAGCAAAAGGCTTATTGTCATAAAAATAAGAAACCCTTATATTTAAATTCTTAAAGGGGTTTTCTTTTATCAGCAATTCTGCAGAGCTTTTAAAGTCTTCATAACATAAGCTGCCCTTGATGCCGCTTAAGTGGATGCTTTCATTCATACGGTCGAAATGCTCCTTCAAGAATATGGCCTTCCTGTCAATAACCCTTATAACCTCATAAATCTTTGTCTGATTCAAAAGCTTCTCCGTTTCTTCTTTTGTTATAATTTTATTGTTCAATACATTTTTATCGGATACTATATTTAACATCAGTTTTCTACCTTTCTTTTTTGAATTACATAATAACATCATTATAAAAATTGTTTTACATCTTCTGCCGAGCTTACCTTTTTGAAATGTTTCCAGTGGTCGGGAAACAATTTCAAATATGAAGGCTGACAAAGTCTTGAGTCAATTAATAAAACGGCTCCCTTGTCTTCCTCTGTTCTTATTACCCTGCCTGCTGACTGAAGAATTTTATTGAAACCGGGATACTTGTATGCAAAATCGTAGCCGGAATTCTTTTTTTCATCAAAGAATGCTTTAATTATATTTCTTTCAAATGAAACCTGTGGTATCCCGGTACCTATTATAACTGCTCCTATTAATTTTTCAAGGGGCAAATCAACTCCTTCAGAAAAAATACCCCCTACAACCGTAAACAGCACCACACCCCGTTCATTTTCAAACCTGTCTAATATATCCCTCTGTTCCTCCTCATTAAGCCCCTGATTTTGAACTGTTATACCAGTGCTGTCATATAATGATTCATATATTGAATAAACCTTGCTCATAAAATAATAGGAGGGAAAAAAGACCATGTAGTTTCCTTTTTTTTCTGTTATTAAAGCATTGATATATTCACATGCTTTTTCAATATTTGAATCCCTCATTGTGTATTTCATGGATATATCCGAAGATATCATCAAGTTTAAATTTTCCCTCTCAAAAGGCGAGTTTAATTTTAATATGTAATCATCTTCATCTCCCCCCAAAATATATCTGAAATATTTCAAGGGAGTCAGTGTAGCAGAAAAGAAAACCGATGATTGGGCATTCTTTTCAATTTCCTTCAATATAGATGAAGGGTCTATCAAAAATAATTTCACCATAGTTTTATTGTTTGCTTTCTCAGCATAATAGCAAAAATTTTCGTCAGCAACTTCTGAAATCTTTATAAAAAAAGTAGTTTTAAAATATAGGTCTGTCAGTTCATCCGGAACTTTCTCATTTTTTTTGTCATTGAAATATTTCTCAGCCCTTGCAGCAAACTTTCTTAAAGCGTTTGTCAATTCTTCAGGAGGCTCATTTAATATTTGTGCTTCTTCAACAATCTTTTTTATATCTATGAATTTCTTATTTATGTTGAACAACTCTTTGCTTAAGCTTTTTTCGGACTTCATCATTTTATATACTTCATAAAATTCTTCTTTAATAATTTCAGGAGAATACATACTTCGTGCCCGGTCCTCCAGATTATGTGCCTCATCTATGAGTAGTATATCCTTGTCATTATTGAAAACGTCCTCCCTCTGAAGTGCAACTCTCGGGTCAAAATAATAATTGTAATCGCATATGACAATATCTGACATGTAAGCTAAATCAAGACTCAGCTCAAAAGGGCACAGCTCATGCTTTTTTCCTAATTCTTCAATAAAGTCACGGTCATAGAGGCAGTCATTTTTGATTGTTTCCCTCAATGGAATATTCAGCTTATCATAATAACCTTTTGCATAGGGGCAGTATTCCGGTTCGCACTTTGTTTCATCCATGAAGCATATTTTATCCTTGGCCGTAATAATTGTTGTCCTCAGCCTAAGGCCTTTTTCATACATCATTTTTACCGTGTTGAAGGCTATATTTTTTGTGGATGATTTGGCTGTAAGGTAAAATATTTTGGCGTTTTTTTCATACAGGGATTTTACTGCAGGAAATAATACAGATACTGTCTTCCCCACGCCTGTGGGGGCTTGAGCGAAGAGCTTTTTTCCTGACCTGATTGACAGGAAAACAGCAACTGCAAAATCTCTTTGTCCTTTTCTATAGTCATCAAAAGGAAAAATGGTTTCCTTAATTGTTTTATTTCTTTCCTTTTGAAGCTTTATGATTGTTTCTGCCCAGTCTATGTATGTATTTAGTAAATCATAGAAAAATGTTTCAAGTTCTTCTGTTGTAAATGTCTGTTTTATTATCTTTGTTTCATTGCTGTCAAGATTATAGTATCTAAGCTGCACGTTGAGTTTTTGCAGTCTGTTTATAAATCCGTACATATAGGCATAGCATTTAGCCTGTGCCATATGGGCAACCTTGTATTCATCATCGATATAACTTAAATCTGTATATGTTGATTTTATTTCATCGATTGTTATTTCATCCTCTTCAATTATTATCCCGTCAGCCCTTCCTTCAATTGAAAAAACAATATCATTAAGAATGAATTCGCTTTTAAGATAGAATTCCTTCAGGTAGTTTTCACCCATTTGACTCTGGAGAATTTTATGAGCTTTGATACCATCCAATGCTCTGTCTGTACTTAAATTCTTAACGTTTATATCTCCGCTTTTATAAACAAATTCAACCAATTCCCTTACGGAAAGCTTTATGTTGTCCAATTTAAAACTCCTCAAAAATAAATAAACACCGCAGTGTTTATTATAGCAAATTTTGTAATTTATTTAAATGTTTATTTTAAATATTGCACACAAGTAACGGTATTCCCATCAATATTTAACTTGTCGGAAAGTCCCTCCACCAGCATCAGCCCTCTGCCGGATTCCAGATAATCATATTCTCCGCAATCTTTCAGGTCATAGCAAATGCCTGAGCCTTCGTCGGAAACCTCGATTATGACTCGTGATTTGTTAATGTAAACATTTATATTTATCATTTTATTCAAGTCTCCACAATTACCGTGGATGACGCTGTTTATCATCAATTCATAAAGAATAAGCTTTGTATTGAAAAAAGTATCAGGGTCAAGTATTCCCTTAATATTTCTTAAGATTTCTTCAATAATCTTTTTACCGCATTTAATGTCGCTGTTGACTTTTCTTTGAACTACATAATGCATACCTATTCCTCCTTATTGTAATATACCCTTTTTTTATGTGCCTAAACAGCCAAATATATTAAAATTAAAGAGGAACATATTGTAATACAATGATTTGTCTAAATCTGCAGATTTAAAATATTTTCAATCAATATCCATATTTCTTCTGCTCCAAGCTTAGATGTTGAAGAAAATGGAAGGATTAAAGAGCTGTCATTTATCTGCATTGTCTTTTTAATAAGACTTATGTTTTTTAATTGTTGAGACCTTGAAAGCTTATCAGCTTTTGCAGCTATAACATAACCTTTAAATCCAACACTTTTTATCCATTCATACATCTGCAGGTCATTTTTCCCGGGTTCATGTCTTATATCTACAAGTAGAATAACTTCTTTAAGCTGCTGCCTTCCATGTAAATATGAATCAATCATGGCTGCCCATTTTAACTGTTCATTCTTTGATACTTTTGCATAGCCGTATCCGGGAAGGTCCACAAAATTGAACTCATCGTTAATATTGTAGAAATTCAAGGTTTGGGTTTTTCCGGGCTGGGAACTGGTTCTTGCCAGGCTTCTTCTGTTTAAAAGAGCATTTATCATGGAAGACTTCCCTACATTTGATTTGCCTGCAAATGCTATTTCAGGAACTGTTGTGTCCGGATACTGCTGTTTCTTTACTGCTGAAATAATCATCTCAGCTTTCTTAATAATCATATAAATCCTTTCTTTTACAATAACAAACGAAAATGACTGTTTTAATATATATATTTCACTTGTATTAGATAATAGTATCTAAGCTGCAAATTGAGATTATGAAAAATAATAAAAATATCGCTCACGGTTTCGGACACGAATAATTCTAAAGCTCATTCCGGTCAAAAATCCTACAGCTTGCAAACTCACTATGTTCAAACAGTGCAAGCTGTTAACGGATTTTTGTCCTCCATCCGCTAAGAATTATAATCGTGTCCTGCAAATGTTCGCTTACATTTTTATTATTTTTCAGTTTCAGGCTGCTGTACTGCTTCTTTTACCACATCATCTATTTTGTCTGCATATACTATTTCCATTGAACGGATTATCTTCGGGTCTACTTTTGAAACATCCGCCTTGTTCTTGGAACACAAAACAACCTTCTTTATACCTGCTCTCTTTGCAGCCAGAAGTTTTTCCTTAAGACCTCCAATGGGCAAAACTCTTCCTGTGATTGTAATTTCACCTGTCATCGCCACGTCCTTTCTAACAGGCTTCTTTGTCAAGGCTGATATTATTGCTGTTGCCATTGTTATTCCTGCAGAAGGTCCGTCCTTTGGAATTGCACCTTCAGGCACATGGACATGTATATCCGTTTCTTTAAATATTTGATAGTCAATGCCGAATTTTTCCGCATTGGCCTTTATATAGCTTAAGGCAGCCATGGCAGATTCCTTCATAACATCGCCCAGCTGACCGGTAAGCTGAAGTTTTCCGTCACCCTTCATCGTGTTTACTTCAACAAACAGTGTTTCTCCCCCAACTTGAGTCCAGGCCAGTCCAGTTACAACTCCAACCTGATCTTCTTCATAAGCAGTATCGTAATCGTACTTAGGTATGCCTAAGTATTTTTTGATGTTTGAATTATTTATGGAAACAGACTTTTTGTTTTTTTCAACAACTTGAACTGCTGCTTTTCTAATTAATTTGCCGATATTTCTTTCCAGGTTTCTGACTCCTGATTCCCTTGTATATCTTCCGATTATTTCATCTATTGCATTTGTTGAAATATTAACCTGGTCTTCATTCAGCCCATGCTCGGAAAGCTGTTTTTTAATTAAATATTTTTCTGCAATATTCCTTTTTTCTACATCAGTATATCCTGATATTTCAATAACTTCCATTCTGTCCAGAAGAGGTCCGGGAATGGTTGCCGTGGTATTGGCAGTTGTAATAAACATTACATTCTGCAAACTGAAGGGAGCTTCGATATAGTGGTCGGTAAATGTAGAGTTTTGTTCAGGATCCAGAGCCTCCAATAAGGCTGATGCCGGGTCGCCTTTAAAGTCGCCGTTCAGTTTATCTATTTCATCCAGCAAAAATACAGGATTATTCTCCTTTACTTTTGCGATGGAAGATATTATTCTTCCTGGTATTGCACCTATATATGTTCTTCTGTGTCCTCTGATTTCCGCCTCGTCCCTTACTCCTCCCAAAGAAATCCGCACATACTTTCTGTCCATAGCACGTGCAATTGATTTTGCTATTGATGTTTTTCCTACTCCGGGAGGTCCCACAAAGCATAAAATGGGTCCCTTCATATCCTTTTTAATATGTTTTACAGCTAAATATTCCAGTATTCTTTCTTTGACTTCTTCCAGCCCGTAATGGTCTTCCTCAAGTATACTTCTTGCCTTTGACAGGTCCGTGTTATCCTTAGTCTTTTTATCCCAGGGCAGGTCTATAAGCCAGTCAACATAGGTTCTTATTACTCCTGCATCCGGAGAGGAAGGAGAAATTTTCAAAAGCCTGTTTATCTCCTTCTCTGCTTTTTCTTTAACGTCCTTAGGCATATGGGCTTTTGCTATTTTTTGGAGGTACTCTTCCACTTCATAGTCAGTGCCTTCATCCTCACCTAATTCCTTTTGAATTGCTCTCATCTGCTCTTTTAAATAATAGTCCTTTTGAAATTCACTGACTTGTTTTTTTACAAGCTCGCTTATTTCATTTTCTATCTGGAGTACCTTAATTTCTTTTGCCAGAAGTTTATTTATTGATTCAAGTCTCTTATAGGGGTCAAATATTTCTAAGAGAGACTGTTTTTGGTTTGTTTTCAGATAAATATATGACGCAACAACGTCTGCCAGCTTATCTGGATTTTTTATTTCCTTTAATGATATTACTGCGTCCGGTGCTATTTTTGCATAGATTAAAGCATATTCTTCAAAATTGTTCAAGGTGAGGCGGACCATAGCCTCCAGATTATCATCCACCGGAAGGCTGTCATCATAAATATACTCATCCAGGACGACCTCAAAATAGGGGTCATTCTGAGTTATGGATTCAATTTTAGCCCTGTTTATGCCTTCAACCAATACTCTTATATTGTCCCCGGGCATTTTAATCATCTGCTTGATTTTGCAGATAACACCAACTTCATAAAAATCATCTTCCTTTGGGGATTCCATGTCAGCAACTTTTTGCACAGTCAAAAAAATGTCTGAATCCTCGAGCATTGCTTCTTCCAGTGCGTTGATTGACTTTTCCCTTCCTATGTCAAAATGTATCACCGTATTCGGGAATATCCCTATTCCCCTTATGGGAATCAATGGAAGGTTTCTTCTCTCTATTATGTAATTGTTAATCATACTTTCTCCTTTGTGCGCAGGCTTCATATCCTACATATGGGTGCACAGGGAAATTCACTAATTTATTTGATCCTTACGCTGCATAAATTAGGAATTTTGTGCGTTTGACCTACCAGCCATTCCTGCTTCGCTATCGCTTACAGCAATAAGGTTAAGTCATAAAGGTTATTAAAACTGCCTGCTAAGGCAGGCAGTCTATGAAGCATTCTCCTTCTTATCGGAAACAGGCTTCTTTGTTAATACTAATTTCGGCTCGCTGTTGTTTGTGATTGTATCCTTTGTGATAACACACTTTTTAATATCGCTTCTCGAAGGAATTTCATACATAACTTCATTCATTATGTTTTCAAGAATTCCTCTTAATCCTCTTGCACCTGTGTTTATTTCAAGAGCTTTCTCTGCTATTAATTCAAGGGCTTCCTTCTCTATTTCAAGCTCCACATTATCCATTTTAAACAATTCCTTATATTGTTTCAGCAAGGCATTCTTTGGCTCTGTCAAAATTGATATCAAGGCTTTCCTGTCTAATTTCTCCAAAGCTACCACAACCGGGACCCTTCCCACGAACTCAGGAATCATTCCATATTTCAGCAAATCCTGAGACTGAACCTGCTTGAGCAGCTTATCGGTATCCATTGCCGTATTTCCCGAAATGTCAGCGCCAAAACCAATGTTTTTCTTGCCCACTCTTTTCTGTACGATTTTCTCCATGCCGTCAAAAGCTCCTCCAAGTATAAACAATATATTGGTTGTATCTATCTGGATAAATTCCTGATGGGGATGTTTTCTCCCTCCCTGGGGAGGAACATTGGCAACTGTCCCTTCAAGTATCTTGAGAAGCGCCTGCTGAACTCCCTCGCCGCTTACATCCCTCGTTATTGAAGGATTCTCAGACCGTCTTGAAATTTTATCTATTTCATCAATGTATATTATACCCTTTTCTGCTTTTTCCACATCAAAATCTGCAGCCTGCAATAATTTTAGCAATATGTTTTCCACATCTTCTCCGACATATCCTGCTTCAGTCAAGGAGGTGGCATCAGCTATGGCAAAGGGTACATTTAATAATTTTGCCAGTGTCTGTGCCAGATATGTTTTTCCGCTGCCTGTAGGTCCAAGTAAGAGTATGTTGCTTTTTTGTATGTCTACGCCTTCGTCCTTAGCTTTGTAGTTTATTCTTTTATAATGATTGTATACCGCAACAGCCAGGGCCTTTTTTGCATTATCCTGTTGAATTACATACTCATCCAATTTTTCTTTTATTTCTTTAGGCTTTGGCAGTTCTGTAAAATCATATTCTTCAAATATATCAACATCTTCGTCTACGATGTTATGGCACAATTCTATGCATTCATCGCATATATAAACGTCCGGCCCGGCTATCAGTCTTCTTACCTGCTCCTGAGACTTGCCGCAAAACGAGCATTTAACATGTTTTTCATTTACTTTGCCCATTAAAAACACTCCTTATTTTCTTTTAACTATGATATCATCTATTATGCCATAGATTTTAGCTTCCTCCGCAGTCATAAAATTATCCCTGTCTGTGTCCTGTTCAACCTTGGAAATGGGCTGACCGGTTTTTTCGCTGATTATTTTATTTAATGTATCTCTTATCTTTATAATTCTGTCAGCATGTATTTTTATGTCTGAAGCCTGCCCGCTCATTCCACCAAGAGGCTGATGAATCATAATTTCTGAATTAGGAAGAGCAAATCTCTTTCCTTTTTCTCCCGACAGGAGCAGAAATGCCCCCATGCTTGCTGCCATTCCAACGCAAATTGTTGATACATCGGGCTTTACTAACTGCATTGTGTCATAGATTGCCATGCCTGCAGTTATAGACCCTCCCGGTGAATTTATATAAAATTGAATATCCTTATCAGGGTCTTCCGACTCCAAAAATAACATCTGTGCAACTACTAAACTAGCTGTCACATCATTGACTTCATCACTCAGTATTATGATTCTATCTTTTAAAAGTCTTGAATATATATCGTAAGATCTTTCACCTCTGCCGGTTTGTTCGATTACATACGGTACTAATGCCATCTTCTTTCCTCCTATATTATATTCATTATACTTTAATTGTACTTATTTTTCTTAAATTTATCTTAATCTTTATTCCTTGTCTTTTATATGCTCTGCTGCTCCTGCACTTTCAGCCGCTTCCACTGCTGCGTCAGTTTCAGTTTTTTCAGGGGCATCAACAAATACAGCATTTTCCACAAGCATATCAATAGCTTTTCTTTTTTGAAGGGTTTCTTCAATATAGCTTTTGCTTGACTGCATTAATCCCTCTTTGAATGCTTCAAGTCTTTCTTCTTCAACATTGTATGACTCTGCTATTTTATTCACTTCTTCCTTGAATTCTTCCTCGGAAACAGAAATTTTTTCTTTTTTTATCAATGCTTCCAGTACCAGTTCAGCTTTAACATTGAACTTTGCCTGTTCCCTTGCTCCTTCCTTGTACTGCTTTACGAAATTCTCTATCAGCTCATCGTATTCTTTGCCGTTGAATCCCTGCTGACGGAACTGCTGTTCGTAATTTCTTCCAAGGAGGTCTACTTCTCTCTGGATTAAAACTTCTGGTATTTCCAGTTTTGTATCATTTACTAACTTTGTAACAACATTATTGTCATTGGAAATTTTAACCCTGTCAGCAGCCTTTTTCTCCAATACACTTCTTGTATCTGCCTTAAGTTCTTCAAGCGTGTCAAATTCACTCACATCTTTAGCAAATTCATCATCCGTTTCAGGAAGTTCTTTTACTTTAATTTCATGAATTTTCACATTGAAGACCGCATCCTTGCCCTTTAAATTTTCTGCATGATATTCTACAGGGAATGTTACATTTACTGTGACTTCTTCACCTTTGCTCTTTCCTATCAGCTGGTCCTCAAATCCCGGTATAAATGAATTAGAGCCTATTTCCAGTGTATGGTTTTCGGCTGTGCCCCCTTCGAATTGCTCATCACCCACAAATCCTGCATAATCAATAGTTAAAAAGTCGCCCTTTTGAACAGGTCTGTCATGAGCTTCTACTATTCGTGCATTTTTCTCCTGTACTGACTTTAATTCTCTTTCAACATCTTCGTCTGTTACTTTTATTTCTGTCTTGACTACTTCAATGCCTTTGTATTCCGGAAGCTCAACATCCGGCATCACTTCAACTTCTGCCTTGAATATTAAGTCTTCGCCCTCCTCAAATTTTTCAACATCAATTTTTGGGCTGTCGATTATATCCAGTTCCAGTTCTTTTACAGCAGCAGGATATGCTTCCTGTACTGCTATATCCATAGCATCATCATAAAAAATGCCCTTTCCATATTTTTTTTCGATAATATGTCTCGGAGCTTTTCCTTTTCTGAATCCCTGAACATTTATATTATTCTTTGCTTTTAAATATGCTTTATTCACAGCCTTTTCAAAGTCATCCTGCGATACTGTAAATTCCAAGGTTACAGTATTATTTTCCTTTTTTAGTACTTTTGAACTCATTTTGCCCTCCGCTATCCTTAAGTTTATATGTAATTTTTATTTGATACTAACCAAATTTTAGAATTAACCACTATATTATACCACAAAACATCCTTAAAGCAAGGATTTTTTGTACTCATAGAGCCTGCATTTCATTATTATATTATTGCTGTTTAAATAAATTTGAGTTTTGTTCTTCACAAATTGCATGCCGGCTTTTTTCATAACTTTACCTGATGCTTCATTTCTTATGTCATGAAGAGCACAAATCCTTTCAAATCCTGCTTCCTGTGTCAGATAATTCAGGGTGCAGATTAATACTTCCGTTGCAATTCCTTTATTCCACAGTTTTTTTGCTATTGTGTAACCTATTTCACAATATTTTTTTCTTTTTTTTATGTTCGATACTGTGACAGAACCTATTACTTCATCTGTAACCTTGTCAGCAACAGCCCAGTGGTAGTAATCATTTTTTTTATAAAGACTTATCCACTCAGACAGATACTCTTTTGTTACTTCAATTGACGAATGGACCCTCCAGGCGTTATATCTGGCTGAATCCTCGTCGCTCAGCCAATTGGAATATATGTCATGTGCATCAGACATTTGAAATTTTCTGAGTAAAAATCTTTTTGTTTCCAGCTGAACAGTTCCTGAAAGCACTAATTTTTCCATATATCCTCCGCTATATACTAGTGATATTATAACTTTTATTGGTGTATTTGCATAGCTTTATTTTTATTAGTTGAATAATACCCAAAAAAATAGTATAATAAACAAAAAAAGGAGCTGCATATGGGTGATAATATAGAAATTATAATTGACAATTACAGTGAAGCTGTTAAAACAAATACTGAAGTCAAAGATAAAAAGTTTGTACCCACAATTGAATCTGTCCTTAAAAAGAAACATATACAAATGCCTCAGGAAATATACAATGCCAGCGGTATAAAAGTTTTCGGGAAAAGAATAAAATCATTGATTTATACTACTGATTTAGCAATAATAAAAAACAATAATGCAGACGGAGTTATTGCGGTATACCCCTTTACCCCCCAAATAGCTATTAATCAGGCAATTATTGAGCTGTCTTCCACACCTGTATTCGTAGGTGTAGGAGGAGGTACCACAACAGGACAAAGGTCAATTGACATTGCCTTGAATGCCGAATTAACCGGAGCATACGGGGTAGTATTGAATGCACCAACTAAAAACGAACTTATATCCGAAATGAAAGAGCGTTTGGATATACCGATTATAATTACCATAGTATCTGAAAAAGAGGACTTTGAATCGAGAATAAATGCCGGAGTTTCAATTTTCAACGTTTCCGGAGGAGCAAATACAGCAAGAATTGTAAGGCAAATCAGGGAAAAACATCCGAGCTTTCCTATAATTGCAACAGGAGGTCCTACACCGGATACAATCCTGGAAACAATACAAGCAGGCGCCAATACAATAACATACACACCCCCTTCAATAGGTGATATTTTCTCTGAAATGATGGAAGTATACAGACATAGAATCATCGATGAATTAGATAAAAAAAATAAATAATAAACTTATAACCCTCCCGATATTTACAGTTTTCGCGGAGGGTTATTTTATTGATTATTTACATTTTTTTAAGTACGTCTCTGTTGTCTTCTATTATGTTATTTATTTCTTTGATTTTATCCTGGAGTCTGGACAATATTTCATCACTGTAATTATATGCCCCTGTCTTCATTTCGTTTGCTCTTTGCTGGGCTTCCTGAATTAATTCATTAGCATAATTTTTAGCTTGTCTTGTAATTTCGCTTTCTTCAATCAAATGCTTCTGCTGTTCTTTTACTTTGATAACCAGCTCATCTGCTTCTGTTTGAGCCTCATTGAGTATTCGCTGCCTCTCCTTGGCAACCCATGAAGCCCTGTTTATTTCATCAGGCAGTTTCAATCTTATTTCGTTAATTACTTCCAACACTTCTTCTTTGTCAACCATAACCTTATTTGATAAGGGAAATTTAGAAGCATCTTCTATAATATCCTCTATCCTTTCCAATAAATTCAAAATATCCATTTTACTTCCTCCCGAGTAATCTATATATATTTTGTACAACATTTTCAGGAACTAAATCTTCGAAACGCCCTCCGTGTTCTGCCACGTCCTTTACCATGCTTGAGCTTAAAAATGAATATTGGGGTGTAGCAACCAGGAAAAAGGTTTCTAATTCTTTGCTTAAATGCTTATTAATGCTTGATATTGACAGCTCATATTCATAGTCAGACACTGCTCTGAGACCTCTCACTATAATACTTATGTCCTTCCTGGCACAATAATCCACAACCAAGCCGCTGGTAAAATCAACCTCTACGTTAGTTAAGCCTTCAACTGCAGCTCTTACCATTTCGCATCTTTCTTCTATGGGAAACCAGTATTTTTTTTCCTGGTTATTAAATACAGTAACTATAACCGTATCAAATTTTTTTGATATCCTTTTGATGATATCAAGATGTCCAACTGTAATGGGATCAAAACTTCCCGTATACAATACTCTCATTAACTCATTTTCCCTCCAAAAGTCTTATTATGCTTATCTTTGTTCTTCCGTATATCTTCTCTTTGTATTCTACCACATCTAAGGCCTCGTTATCAATTACTTTTTCTGATTTTTCACTTTCTATGACAAGAATCCCCCCGTATTTTAAAATACCGTTTTCAATAACAGCATTTAAGATTTTATTGCCTAAGGTAAGCCCATAGGGAGGATCTGCAAAAATATAGTCAAACTTTTCCTTGTTATTTGATAAGTTTATTATCGTCTTTTCATAATCACCTGCTATTATTTTTGCTTTACCGGTAAAATTACACAAATCTAAATTCTTTTTCACATAGTATAAACTTTTTTTTGATATATCTACAAATGTGCAATGCTTTGCACCTCTTGCCAGAAATTCTATACCCATGCTTCCTGAGCCGGCAAATAACTCCAGAACAGTTGAATCTTCATCAATGGAACCTATAATGTTGAAAACCGCTTCTTTGATTTTATCGCCGGTAGGTCTTACCTCTTTTCCTTCAGGGGCATAGAGCCTCTTTCCCTTGTTTGTTCCTGATATAATTCTCATTTTATTTCCTCTTTATCAATGGTATGGGAAACAATACAGTTATGATTAGCCCTGGGGGTAAAAGCAATGTCCCGGATTATGCGTCAATTAAAAACTATGTCATCTTTGAACAATTTCATTATTTCTAATTTTAAGTTAAGGTAGTCATCCCCTTTTAAACCGGGATTTTCAGCTATAAGCTCTTTTGACAAAAGCTGAACCTGCTCAACAGTTTCAACATTATTAACTATACTTTGTAGTTCAAACTTTGATAATCCATGCTGCCTTACACCGAAGAAATCTCCCGGTCCCCTTGTCTTTAAATCTTCTTCCGCTATTACAAAGCCGTTGTTTGTACTCTTTAAAACATTCATACGGTCCTTTGATTTTTTGCTCCTGCTTTCATTTACCAGAATGCAGTAGGACTGATGCATTCCTCTTCCAACCCTGCCCCTGAGCTGATGAAGCTGGGCCAGGCCGAACCTTTCAGCATTCAGAACAAGCATAACGGTTGCATTAGGTACATTTACCCCTACCTCAACAACCGTGGTCGAAATAAGCACATTTATTTTCCCCTTATAAAATTTATTTATAACCTCTTCCTTTTCGCTGCTGGTCATTCTGCCGTGCAAAAGACCTAATTTATAGCTTGAAAAATACGAGGATTTCAATTCTTTAAAAATTTCAACAGCGGAATTTAAGTCTAGATTTTCAGATTCTTCAACCAGGGGCGCTACAATATATGCCTGTCTGCCGCTGTCAGCCTGTTTTTTTATAAAATCATAAGCTTTTTCCTTTTCCTTGCCGCTTATAATCGATGTTATGACCTTTTGCCTTCCGGGAGGCATTTCATCTATCAATGAAATATCCAAATCCCCGTAAATCATAAGAGCCAGTGTTCTTGGAATAGGTGTTGCCGTCATTATGAGAATATGAGGAGCTTTTCCCTTATTTGACAGCCTTGCTCTCTGCCTTACGCCAAAACGGTGCTGCTCGTCTGTAACCACAAGCCCGATATTATTAAATTCCACATTGTCTTCAATAAGTGCATGGGTCCCTACAATAATGTCAATTTCTCCGCTTTTCAGCTTTTGGAGTATTTCTTCTTTGTCCTTTGGCTTCACAGACCCTGTTAACACTTCAATTTTTACATCCAAATCTGCTTTTTCAATAAATTCTTTTATCGTTTCATAATGCTGGAGTGCTAAAATTTCCGTGGGTGCCATCATGGATGACTGATATCCTGAGGCTGCAGCCATAAGCATTGCATAGACAGCCACCACAGTCTTGCCTGAGCCAACGTCTCCCTGTATAAGTCTGTTCATTGTCTTTTGACTTTTCAAGTCTTCTTTTATCTGCGATATGACCTTCAGCTGTGCATTTGTAAGCGTGTATGGTATAGACTTGAGAAGCTTTTCTGAAAGCCCTGTGTTTCTTATTTCTATATGACTTACACCATTTGATAAATTATTCTTAATGTTAAAAAGACCAAGCTGCATTATCAATAATTTTTCAAAGGCGATAGTTCTTTTTGCCAGTGAATATTTCTTGTTGTCGCTTGGAAAATGAAGAGCTTTTACAGCAATTTTCTTTGAGGTAAGCTTGTATTTCTTTATTATTTCTTCAGGCAGAATATTTTTAATTTCATCATAGTATGTTTCTAAAGCAGTTTTTACCAGCTTGGTAATTTCATTGTTTGACAATCCATAAGTAAGACCGTAGACAGGCATAATGTTTCCTGCCTTCCAATCCTTATCCACAGGTTCGATTTCAGGATTTACCGCTTCAAGTTTTCCGTAAGCTGTTTTAATATTACCGAAAATATAGTAGTACTCACCGGCAATAAGCTTATCCTTTAAAAAATCCTGATTGAAAAATGTAAGAGTGATAAAACCCGTATCATCCTTACATATTGCTTTTATTATAGTCATCCCTTTTTTGATTCTTGAATATTTGGGTTTTTCAAAAATCCTGACTTTTAACAGGTATTTGCCCTGTTCACATACTTCGTTTATATTTTTTATTGTTCTTCGATCTTCATATTTAAGAGGAAAATAATTCAGCAGATCTTCCACTGTAAATATGTTTAACTTTTGTAGTTTTAAAGCTCTGGCCGGTCCTACTCCCTTTAAATATTGTATATCTGCATCTAACATATTTCACCATTTATCATACAGCTTCATTTACCGATTGCATATTCAGGGACATTTATCATGCCCTAAGATACCAAATAGGGTTCGAAGGTAAATCCACCGGTTTATTTGTCAGGGCATCTCGCAGTCTCGCTGCACAATCTTGTTTGCTCCTTGCGTCGCACAAAATTGGCGCTCGTTGCGAATGACTTACCGCTATTTTTTCTGCGCTTAGGCTTGAAAAAATAGGGTTCGAAGGTAAGTCCACCGGTTTATTTGTCAGGGCATCTCGCAGTCTCGCTGCACAATCTTGTTTGCTCCTTGCGTCGCACAAAATCGGCCCTCGTTGCGAATGACCTACCGCTATTTTTTCTGCGCTTAGGCTTGAAAAAATAGGGTTAGGGCATCTTATTCCACTGACACTATATAGTAATAAAGGGGCTGACCTCCGTATATTATTTCAATGTCACAGTCTTCTGCAACCTCTTCAACTCTTGATTTAATACCTTCTGCGGTTCTTTTGTCAACATCTGCTCCATAGAATAAGGTTACCAAAAAACTGTCTTCATCAACCATTTTACTTATCAGTTCAACTGCCTGGTCTTCAGGATTTTCTCCTTGGTTTACAATATCACCGTCATATAGGGCAATAATTTGGTCTTTTTTGATTTCTAAGTCATTAAACACAGTATCCCTTATGGCATAAGTTACAAGCCCGGTTTTAACTTCCTTTGCTGCCTGTGTCATTGCTTTTATATTATCTTCCACGCTATTTTCTTCCTTAAACGCAATAAGGGCTGTTATTCCTTGAGGTATAGTCTTGCTGGGAACCACATGGATATCTTTGTCGGAAATCTCCCTTGCCTGCGTTGCCGCCAATATAATATTTGAATTATTCGGCAGTATTATTATGTGGTCTGCATTGATTTGATTTGCTGCCTCCAATATGTCTTCCGTACTGGGATTCATTGTCTGGCCTCCTGACAAAAACACATCCACATTTAAGTCAGTAAAGACTTTTTTTAATCCTTCCCCCATACCTATGGAAACAAATCCGTATTTCTTTCTTTTCTGATTGTTTTTATTGATTTTATTGTTTTCTTTTTGTCTTTCCCTGAATTGTTCCCTCATATTGTCTATTTTTATATCAGTAAGCTCACCGAATTTAACTGCTATTGCCAATATTTGACCTGGGTTGTTTGTATGAAGGTGTGTTTTTATTATGTTTTCATTTCCCACACAAACTATGGAATCACCCTTGTCATGAATTCTGCTTAAAAATTCTTCTGCTGTCCTTAATGGGTTTTTTATTATAAATTCAGTGCAATATATATATATTATTTCATCCTCGCTTGTGAATTCATCAAGCTCAACCGCTGTATCTATCACGACCTGCTCCCCTATCTCCTGTTTTATTTCTACTCCTTTTAATGCTGCAAGAGCCCCTTCCATAAGGAAGATAAGCCCTTTTCCTCCTGCATCCACCACATCTGCCTGCTTTAAAACCTTAAGCATTTCAGGAGTCCGGTTTAAAGTATCCTTTGCCTGATCAATGAGACTTTCAATAAAAGCTATAACATCTTCGAATTCTTCATATGTTGCCATTGCTTTTTCTGCAGTTTCCCTAGCTACCGTAAGCATTGTTCCTTCAACAGGTCTCATGACTGCCTTGTAAGCAGTATCTGATGCTGATTTCAAGGATTCTGCGATTATTTTACAATCAATCAAATTAGCTTCCTTAAGTCCTTTTGCAATTCCTCTGAAAAGCTGTGACAGGATTACACCTGAATTTCCTCTTGCCCCCATAAGGGACCCGTTGGCTGCAGCACTTGAAATGGCTGTAATCGTGCTTTCCTGAAGGTTGTTAATTTCCTTGATTGCTGACTGTACCGTAAGGTTCATATTAGTACCCGTATCTCCGTCAGGAACAGGAAATACGTTTAGTGAATCCACAATAGTTTTATTGTTTTCAAGGTTAATGGCAGAGCCCAAAAGCATTCTTTTAAATTTAACATTGTCTATGTACTTTATTATCATTCTAGCCTCCCGGTTACTTTTGCACCCTAACACCTTGTACAAAAATATTTACATTTTCCACAGATACTCCTGAAAAGGTTTCAACGGTGTATTTGATTCTGGAAATTACATTTTCTGCAACAACTGATATTTTAACTCCATATTGCAGTACTATATATAAATCTATATTGATTTTATCATCTTCTGCTGATGAAACTTTTATCCCTTTTGTTATATGTTCCCTTTTCAACAACTCAAAAAAACCCTGAGTTGCATTTCTGGAAGCCATACCCACAACACCGTAGCATTCCATTGCAGCTAAACCTGCAACTGTAGCCAAGGCTTGATCATCAATAACTATACTTCCATTTTCATTAATCATCTTTACTGACATTTTTACCTCCTGTTTTAATTTATTATTTAATTTATTATAACCTCTTTGCCATGAATTTACAAATAATATGCTAACCTGCCATTTGGACATTTTTATTTCCCAAGACACCAAATCGGGTTCACAGGTATATTCGCCAATTAATCAGCTGCTAACGCCGCACAAATTGCAAATATTATGTGTTTGCCTACCGCTATTTTTCTATCCCTCCGGCCGAAAAAAAGGGTTAGGACATCTTCAATTATACTAAGTAAAAATTAATATTGCAATATATAATTTTTAATGTTAGAATAATGAAGTTAAAATAAAAGACTGTATATTATGGTATATATGGGAGGTGGAATTATGGCAAAGTATTGTGAAATATGCGGGAAGGGAACTATATCAGGACATAGCATTACGCATTCCGATAGAAAAATAAACAGAACATGGAAACCTAACGTAAAAACAATCACAGTTGAAGAAAACGGCAAAACTTCAAAAAAAACAGTTTGTACAAGATGTATAAGAGCAGGAAAAGTACAACGTGCTATTTAGGCACATCTATCATTAAAATAGTGGCAAAAGCCATTATTTTTTTGTGTCCCTCTCAAAACGGAACATTCCTTTATTTGTTCTCCCGCTAAGATTATCTGTCATAGAGGTATGTCCCTTGTCTTACAACAACCTGAACAAGGTGATTCCTAATATAATCAAGAGTAATCCAAGAACAAACATCCATATCTTAACAGGCAGAATCTGAACTATGATGATTGCTCCTATTATTGCAATCAAGAGACCCAGTATTTCTGTGAATTTGAAAAATGGCGGTCTGTTTCCCGGACTGCACTTCTTTTTTTGCTTAAAGTAATTCATTATGTCCCCCTTAGAAATTTAAATCTCACTATTAATACATTCTATTCAGGTAGCAAAAAAAAATACAAAGAAATTTTCTTTGCATCTTTCTTATTGCTATCACAGTATCCTTAGAAAAATGATAAAAATGTTCGCTCGCACTTTTGTCATTTTTCCGAGTTAGAATTCTGCATTTTTAGGAGTTCTGGGGAATGGTATTACATCTCTTATGTTGCTTATACCCGTCAAATACATTATCAGTCTTTCAAAGCCCAGACCGTATCCTGCGTGTTTTACACCGCCGTACTTTCTTAATTCCAGGTACCACCACATATTATCCTTGTTGATTCCAACTTCATCCATACGCCTTTCAAGGTATTCCAGTCTTTCTTCCCTTTGGCTGCCGCCGATTAATTCTCCTATTCCGGGAACCAGCAGGTCCATTGCCGCTACGGTTTTATTGTCTTCGTTCATTCTCATATAAAATGCCTTGATTTCCTTGGGATAATCAACTGCAAATACAGGACGTTTAAATATTTTTTCCGACAGGTATCTTTCATGCTCTGTCTGAATATCTGTCCCCCATTTAACCGGATATTCAAAGTTGTCATTGTTTTTCATGAGAATATCCACAGCATCTGTATATGTTATCCTGCCAAACTCCGAATTCACAACATTGTAGAGTTTATCCAAAAGCCCCTTTTCCACAAAACTGTTGAAAAACTCCATTTCTTCCCTGGCATTTTCCAGAACGTAATTTACTACATATTTCACCATATCCTCTGCCAGATCCATATTGTCATTTATATCGGCAAAAGCAATTTCAGGCTCTATCATCCAAAATTCCGAAGCATGTCTTGCAGTATTTGAATTTTCAGCTCTGAATGTAGGTCCGAAGGTGTAGGTTTTCTTAAATGCAAGTGCAAATATTTCAGCCTCCAACTGTCCGCTGACGGTAAGAAATGAGGACCTGCCGAAAAAGTCTTTTGAGTAGTCAATCTTCCCATCAACCTTTTCAATATTTTCTAAATTTAGTGTGGTTACTTTGAACAATTCACCTGCACCTTCTGCATCTGAAGCAGTTATAATAGGCGGATGTGCATAGATAAATCCTCTTTCAGTAAAAAATTTATGAATGGCATAAGCAGCCAGGCTCCTTACCCGAAAAACCGCTGAAAATGTGTTGGTGCGGGGTCTTAAATGTGCAATTGTCCTTAAATATTCCATTGAATGGCGTTTCTTCTGCAAAGGATAGCTTGGGTCTGATGGTGCTTCCGAAACTATTTCAACTGCTTTTATTTCAAATGGCTGCTTTGCTTCGGGCGTTAAAACCAGGTCGCCTTTTACCCTGATGGCGCTGCCTGTTGAATATTTTTTGACCTCTTCGAAATTGCTTAAATTGTTTTCAAAAACAATCTGAACATTTTTTTGAAATGTTCCGTCATTTAATTCTATAAACCCAAAATTCTTGGAATCTCTTATGGTTCTTATCCAGCCCTCTATCTGGACTTCCCTATAACTTTCCGGAGATAGAAATATATCTCTTGCATCTGTTGTTTTCATGTGTCCTCCTGCTAATCCTTTGATATAAATACAATAGCCTTCCCTTTTCTTAAGGTTATTCTTCCCTTACTGTCTTTTATTTGATTGCTGATACAAAGAGTAGAGCCTCTTTGTACATTGACATTGTTTAGATTATATTTGAATCCTTCCAGACTAAGCCCCTCTAAATCTGTAAGAGGGATTATGGATATGTAATAACCTTCCTTGTAATCTATGAGTAAGTGTCCTTTGTCTGAAATAAATTTCATTTCATTATTGTTGTCAATTATGACAATATTTACACCTTCTCTGTAATATTTCTCCATGAGAAGAAGGTTGCCGAATGTATGGTCTAATCTTGTGCCGGATGCTCCTATGAGTATTATACTTTTGAATCCCTTGGAAACTGCCAGTTGAACAGCTAATTCCGTGTCCGTAAAGTCTTTTTCAGGAGGGAATTTTTCAAGGGCTATCTTTTTTGCATATTCGTCAAGAACGTCAGGAGCTGTGGAATCAAAATCCCCTATGGCAATATCAGGAGTTATTCCGTAATTCCCTGCTTTTTCGAGCCCTCCGTCCGCACATATAACATAATCGTACTTTATATTTTTAATAATGCTTGCTTCGGTTTCCTGTCCGTTACCTATTATCAGTGCTGTTTTCATACATAATTTCCTTGAATTTTCTGGTTTCTGATATAACATCATCAGCATGGTAAATTGCAGAGCCGGCAACTATAACATTTGCGCCCCAGTTTAAAACCTCTTTTAAATTTGAGGAATTCACTCCTCCGTCTATTTCAATGTCAATATCCAATTTGTGTTCATCTATTAACCTTTTAAGGTCATAAAATTTATACTTGACATTTTTAATGAGGCTTTGGCCTCCAAAACCGGGATTCACGCTCATAAGCAAAACCATATCCACATCCCTTATGATTTCCCTTAGAGTATCTACGGGTGTGGCAGGATTCAATGATACCCCCGCTTTTAAGCCGTATGATTTTATTCTTTGGATGGTTCTGTGAAGATGGATGCAGGCTTCCTGGTGGACGGTAATTATGTCTGCTCCTGCCTTGTAAAAATCCCCTGCGAAATCATCCGGATTTTCAATCATCAGGTGGACATCAAATATAAGTTCTGTTGTTTTTCTTAAACTTTCAACAACTGCCGGTCCTATTGTAATGTTGGGAACGAAATGCCCGTCCATTACATCAATATGGATGTAATCTGCTCCTCCTTCTTCCACAAGCCTTACAGCTTCCCCTAAATTAGAAAAGTCGGCAGATAATATTGAAGGGGCTAATTTATACTTCATCTTCTCCTCCTTAATAAGGCTTATTTTCCTTTATTTGCTCCAAAAGTTTAATATAGTTATTATACCTTACTTCACTGATTAAATCATCAGTTAAAGCCTTTTTTACTGCGCAGCCCGGCTCCTTGTAATGAAGACAGTCCAAAAATTTACATCCTTCATCATATTTCACTATTTCGGGATAATAATTTTTTAGAGTGTATTCATCAATTCCCTCCAGTTCAAAAGAGCTGAAACCCGGTGTGTCAACTGCATATCCCCCAAAGCTTAATTTGAAAATTTCAGCATGTCTTGTGGTATGCCTTCCTCTTTTTAATTTTTCACTGATTTCTCCGGTTTCCAAATAAAAACCCGGCTCTATGGCATTCATCAGGGATGATTTTCCCACTCCCGAAGGTCCTGAAAACACATTCAATTTGTTCTTAAGTATGTTTTTCAGCTCTTGCAGGGAATCCGCATTATACTTGCTGGTAAAAATTATTTTGTAACCTGTATTCTTAAATGTGCCAAGTATATATTCCTTTTGGCCTTCTTTTGCTAAATCCATCTTATTTATGCAGATTACAGGGTCTAAATTGTTTGACTTTGCGGCAATCAAAAGTTTATCCAAAAGTAAAAAACTCGGTTCAGGGTTAATAACAGAGAAAATTATCACAAGCTGCTGGGCATTGGCAACAGGAGGTCTTTTGATTTCACTTTTTCTCTCCATAATTTCTTCAATATAGCCTGCATCTTTGTCCTCTTCCGTAATTCTGACAAGGACTTTATCACCTGCCAAAGGTTTGATATTCTTAAGCCTGAACAAGCCTCTTGCTCTGCATTCAATTGTCCTGCTTCCTATATCAACATAATAATTTCCCCCAACGCCCTTTATTATGATTCCCTCAATCATTAAAACTCCTTTTTATCAAAATTTAATCTCAACTCTGTCATATAGTTCATTGTCAATATATATTTCATAAATTCCTGTTCCGGTCCCTTTAACATTTACTATTATAGAACCTTCGGAAGTGCCTACCTCCTCTGAGTATACAACCTCCCGCCCGTCCAGGGCAATTCTCTGGATAACAATTGAAACCTTATCCCTGTCTTGGGGAAGAGATATGGCAAGCGGAAATACTCCTTCCTCCGGTACAGGTTCGACAGGTTCTTCGGTTTTAGGCTTTCCTGTGCTTACAGTAAGCCATATTGATGTACCTTGTTCCACATCATCGCCTGCCGGGACGCTTTGTCTCATAACCAGGCCTTCAGGTATTTCCTCGCTGGTCTCTTCATTTACCTGCCCTACAGCAAGGCCGTGCTGGACAATCGAAAGCTGAGCGGTTTCCAAATTTAAATTTAATACATTTGGCATTTTCACATATATTATTTTCTGACCTATGCTTATAACATAGTTTACTTTATCATTTTCTTTTGCTGGTGTATTTGCAGCCGGGTACTGTTCAATAATCTGTCCGGCCAGGAAAGTGTCAGAATTTTCTTCTGTTGCTTCTCCTTCCAAAAGTCCTTCCTCCCCAAGGATGATTCCTGCTTCAATGGCATACCTGCCCACTAAATTGGGAACAAGTATTTCTTTTTCCCCAATGCTGATAACAACTTCTACGGGATAGTTTTCCTTTACCTTTGAACCTTCAGCAACACTTTGTTCCATTACACGGCCTTCATCGTATTCATTAGAATATTCTCTCTTTGATACCTTGAATTCCAGGCCTAAATCCTCAATAAGTTTCTGGGCTTCATCTTCTCTTCTTCCCAACAAGTCGGGAACCGGAACTTCAGGCACGTACAAGAATGACCTGAATACAATTATTCCTCCTATTACGGCAATAACCAAAGCGCTTATTATTGCTGCTATGGTAATTTTTTTGTTGTTATTGTTCTTTTCATCTTTTTCGTCTTCTGCCTCTCCGCTAAAAAAGCTTTTAAAAGCACTGTTTGAATTCTCATCAATCAAATCTATATTTATTACATTTTCTTCCACATCAGTAAGAGCAGGAATTTCAATAGTAGGAGAATCGATTATTTCAATCTCGTCATCCTTTTCAGGTTCATTGTTTCCGTTTAATGCATTCAGTTTTTTCAGAAGTTCTTCCGTGCTTTGGAATCTGAAGCTCTGATGTTTTTCCAGGCATTTCATAATAATATCTTCGAAATTTTTGGATATTTTAATATTTTTGCCTTTTTTAGAAGGCGGGACAGGTTTTTCCTGAATCTGCTTCATGGCAACGGAAATATGATTGTCTGCATCGAAAGGAAGATCTCCAGTTATCATCTCATACATTACAATACCCAGTGAGTAAATATCGGACTTTTCATCTACATATCCTCCTCTTGCCTGCTCGGGCGAAAAATAATGTACAGACCCTATAACATTGGATGTGTTGTTGATGGTAGAACTTGTTGAGGCTCTTGCAATGCCGAAATCAGTTACTTTTGCTGTTCCGTCCCCTGTAATAAGTATATTGTGGGGTTTGATGTCCCTGTGTACTATATTGTTTATGTGAGCATGTTTCAAAGCTTCTGCCACCTGTATTGAAATTTTCACGGTTTCCTGCTCACTGAGTCTGGTCTTTCTCTTAATATAGTTTTTTAATGTTTCCCCCTTCACATATTCCATTACAATATAATATATATCAACTTCAATTCCAGTGTCGTAAATATTAACAATATTTGGATGAGTGAGACTTGCCGCTGACAGGGATTCCTGCTTGAATTTAGCTACAAATTCAGAATCTTGAGTTAATTCATCCCTCAAAACCTTAATTGCAACAAAGCGGTTCAATACATTGCACTTTGCTTTGTATACATTTGACATGCCCCCGCCGCCAATCTTTTCAATTATTTCGTACCTGTTTCCTAGTATTCTACCTATCATAAGTTTCACCTCTAATTATATTATCAACAATAATTATGGTAATATTATCAGTTCCCCCATTATCGTTTGCTTGTTTAATCAATTTCTGCACGCTTTCAGACGTGCCGTATTCCTTTATAATTTCCAGCATTCTGTCATCGGATACATGAGTTGTGAGTCCGTCTGTACAAAGAAGAAGTATGTCATTTTTATACAATTCTAATTCGAAAATATCGGCATGTACATAATCTTCACTGCCTAATGCCCTTGTTATTACATTTCTTTTAGGATGTGTTTTGGCTTCTTCTTGTGTAATCTTTCCATCCTTCATCAGTTCATTCACATAAGTATGGTCTGTGGTTATCTGTTTAATTTCATTGTTTCTTAACAAATAAGCTCTGCTGTCGCCTATATTACCAATATATATAATATCATTATTCTTATCCAATACTGCCATTGTTACAGTGGTGCCCATCCCGCAGCATTCTTCATTACTGAACGACTTTTCCCTGATTTTGTCATTGCTTATTTTTACACTTTCTATTATGAACGAAGGCGGTTGAAAATCTTCATTTCCAACACTTTCAACGAATAAGTTTCTTATCTCCTCAATAGCAATGGAACTTGCCACTTCGCCGGCCTTATGGCCTCCCATTCCGTCAGCCACGGCATAGAGACAATAATTATCAAATTGTTCCACTATTAAACTATCTTCGTTATTTTCCCGCATTAAGCCCTTGTTTGTTTCAAAAAACACAGTCATACTCATACAGCACCTCACATTTTTAACAAATCATTTCTCAGCTGGCCGCAGGCAGCATTTATATCACTGCCCAATTCTCTTCTGATAGTTGCATTAATCCCGTTATCCGCCAAAACTTTTTTAAATTTCATAATGTCTGCATCAGCTGACGGCTTGATGCCTGCTTCTTTTATGTAATTGCATGGAATCAAATTTATATTAGCCAGTTTATTTTTCAATAATCTGCTTAAATTTTCAGCATCCTCCCGGCTGTCATTAAAACCCATTATCATTATATATTCAAAGGTAAGTCTTCTTCCCGTAGTTTTTAAATAATAATCGCAGGCATTGAGTATGTCGGTAACCTTATATTTTTTAGCTATGGGCATTATCTGCTCTCTTTTCTCCTGGGTAGGGGCATGAAGAGAAACCGCCAATGTTATAGGGAGATTGACATCAGCTAACCTGTAGATGTTCGGCACTATGCCGCTTGTTGAAAGAGTGATTTTTCGCATGGATATGTTTTGACCTCTTTCATCATTTATTATATTTAGAAATCTCACTACATTGTCGAAATTTTCAAGAGGCTCGCCGGACCCCATAATTACCACATTTGATATTTTTTCATTAGTATCTTTTTGAATCAAATATATTTGCTTAAGCATTTCTGCTGCAGACAGGTTTCTTGTAAAGCCCCTTTTAGTGGAAGCACAAAAATGACAACCCATCATGCATCCCACCTGTGATGAGATGCATGCGGTATTGCCGAATTTATATTTTAAGAAAACACTTTCTATAATGTTTCCATCTTCTAACTTAATTACATATTTTTTTGTTTCATCCAATTTTGATTCAAGCTTAAGCTCAATTACAGCATAAGTAAATTCATATTCTTTACTTAGTTCTGTCCTGGTTTTTTGTGATATATTTGTCATTTCATCAAAGCTGTCTACAGTTTTTTTATGTATCCAGTCAAATATTTGACCTGCTTTAAATTTCGGCTCATTAATTATAAACATTTCATCTTTCAGGTCTTCAAAGCTTAAATCATCAATTTTTCTCATATTTTTCCTTCTGTATGTGACATTGAATGTTTGCTGTCATCTTTGGCACATTGTCACTGCTGTTCTGTGAATCATGTTTTGCGAATCCTGTTTCACATTGCCGATCTCACCGTATCAAAATAACATATCAAATTTTGTCAATTATATCATATCCTTTTTATTTTCGCAATAAAAAACCCGTCCATACCGTGAAGGTGGGGATATATTTCAAGGTAACCATTTTTGGCCGTTTTAAAAAACCCGTCTATATTTTCCGATATATCAGCCAGTTTATAATCTTTGTTATTATTCAAGAACCTCTTGATAAGTTCGTTGTTTTCCTCAATGTTTACAGTGCAGGTGGAATATACCAGTTCCCCACCGTGTTTTAAATACTTTGAGCCGTTCTCAAGTATTTTATACTGAATTTTTGTTATTTCGTTTACATCTGTCTTGTTATACTTTATTTCCGGTTTTCGTCTTATTATGCCAAGCCCTGTACATGGAACATCCGCAATAACGTAATCTGCTTTTCCAATCAAGGAATCATCCAGTTTTGCTGCGTCATATTTTTCAACCTTGACATTATTTACACCTAGTCTTTTTAATTCATTTTCTATAAGCTTAAGCTTTGCCGGGTATATGTCTCTTGATAATATTTTCCCTGTATTGTTCATAATTTCCGCTGCATTTAAGGTCTTGCCACCCGGGGCAGCACACATATCAATTATAAATGAGTTTTCCTCAGGCTTTAAAATTTGCCCGGCTAACATTGAGCTCTCGCTTTGAATGGAAAAAAGACCCTTTTTATATTCATCCGTCTTATGTATTTCAAAAGGGTTTTCTACAATTAACCCTTTATTGGCATATTTGCATTTGTGAGTTAGTATGCCTTTTTCTTTAAAGAGTTCTGCCAGTTCATCCCTTTTGATTTTAAGTGTATTAACCCTTATTTCCAGTGTAGCTTCTCTATTGTTGGCAGTTAAAACCTCTTCTATGTCCTTGCCGAACTGGTGTTTCCATATCTTGACCAGTTCTTTTGGATATGAATATTTAACACTTAAATATCCATCTTCAGGTAACTTACTCATCTTTTCCATAAGAGAATCCTTGCTTCGCAATATGTTTCTTAAAACAGCATTAACGAATTTTGAAGCACTAATATTGCCCTTGTCCTTTATATACTGGACACTTTCATTTACTACTATATTTTCATGGGACATATCCAAAAAGAATATCTGATATACAGCTAACCTCAACACAAGCAAAACATCAGTTTCCATTTTCTTTGTCCTGGTTTTTGACACTTCATCTATAATCCAGTCTATAAATATTAAGTTCTCTATAACCCCCAGAACTGATTTACGGTATAAGGAATGAAACCTGTGGTCAACATGCTTAATGTCATTGTTAATCACAAGGTTTGAATAGGACCTGTCCGTAAATATTTTCTTCAATGTTTCAATTGCCTGCGCCCTGTAACTGTTCATACTTCCCTCAATATGACAAGGGACGGTGGTGCCGTCATCTTGTCAATCTGCCTATTTCCTTCTTACCACTTCTATCCAATAACCATCCGGGTCAACGATAAAGTATATACCCATTATTTCGTTTATGTATTCTATACAGCCCATTTCTTTATGTTTTTTGAAAGCTTCGTCATAATCGTCCGCAGCCATTGCAAGATGAAATTCTTGGTCGCCCAAATCGTAAGGCTGTGTTCTTCCGTTCATCCAAGTAAGTTCCAATGAAAAGTCTGTTTCTCCGTCACCTAAATATACCAGTATGAAACTGCCGTCTTCTGCTTCTTTTCTCTTTACTTCCTTTAAACCTAAAGCTTCTTCGTAAAACTTCATGCTCTTGCCTAAATCAAGAACGTTAAAATTAAAATGATTAAATGTAAATTTCATAATTACACCTCTCTTAGCGTTTTTCTATATTTTAATAAAGTATTTTTCATAAGTCAAACTTATTAATTGATTTTTCTTTTCTCCTTAAATGTTAATATTAAATTCTTTAGCTATACTTCCTTGTTTGTACGGATTTATTTTCTTGATTATTCCATCATGTTTGAAAAGTGATCCTGTACCTTTAAACCAGAATGTAATGCCAAATTCCTCACATTGCTTACGAATATCCAACACCCAGTCATAATCACAAAGCCGTGCTTCCCGACCGCTTTCTCCATTGACTGTAACATGATGAATACCCTTAAGATAAGAAGACAGATTTACAGGACCTAATAGGGGTGAGCAAGCCACGAACCGCCTTTTGACAGGCAGAGATAAAAACAAGGGCAGGCGAAGGTCGGCTATAGCCTGGTTTTCCACTGAGCATCCAATATATACATTATCATACCCGTCACCCCAGTCACCAGGAAGCGATACGTAAAAACGCTCAATCCGCTTGGTTAAAATCATAAAATCAAGGTCTGGGCGTTCCTTAATCATTGTCCAGGCATCATTTCGCCATTCATCTGCTTCAGGTATAAAAAAATCAGATGCAAAGCAGGTGGCCACAGTTTTTCCGCTTTGGATTTTATATTTATTTTTAGCTGTTTTTAATATAGGTTTATCAAAATCAGTAGTTTTCACCACTGTATTTTGACCACATCTCTTAGAATACGGTCCATAAAAGTAACAGTATTTACAGCCTTCACTTACGTAATAGCATCCGGTCCAAGGTTCCCAGTTCATAGTATTGCTTCTCCATTTCTTAGGGTTTTATCATTATAAAAAAGGTGAATTTTTTCCTTCTACACATATTATTCTAAAATTATTTAACAGAATTATTATCTTCAAGGATTTGACTCTGAATCCATTACACTCCATATAGGTTTTCCGCTATCATCAAAGCTGCATATGAAGATGGTTCCTGTCTTTTTCCCAACAGAATAATACGAGCCTCCCCACTCGGCTGTACTTTTTACCCGGAAGGTCCAAGAGGGTTCGTCTATAGTATAAATTGAATCAAGGAGTGCTTCTGCAAAAACAGCATCCTTGTCTTCTGTATTTATCGGCCAATCCCCAAGAATATTCCAGCTAACAGGTTCCAGCTCCACTTTAAGCTTTGACTGCCCCATATCCTGTGCTTCTTCCTCAGTTATGGCATCCTGTGAAGGATTGGCGGATAAAAACTCATCCACAACATTATATCTTATATCAATACCGCTGCCTCCGCTTTCCCAAATACTTTCAAGGTTTACCGCATCCGGCCTGCCGGTTGGATTTGAATGTACGACCAAACGATATCCACCCTCTATTTTATAAACCATGATGTATCGCTCAAAATTCGAACTGACATTTCCGCCTTTATATTGCCATAAATCCTCAAACAGCAAATCATCACCTTTAGCAGCAAGGAGACGCACATCTTCAAGTGTCATTTCCTTCCCGTCCATGTTGCCGCCCCATGGAAATGTAAAAGAAGATGCTTCCGTTTTAGGTTCATTTTCGTCAGTGGTGGAATTATCCGGCTCATCGCTGATTATTTTCACTCCAAAGCACCCACTCAGGACTATAGCTGCCGCTATCGCAATGATGATTATCAAGGGCATTTTTTTGAAATTATTCATAGATATAATTCACCTCCGCGATTAAAGACCATTTTTATTTATTCCCCGTTATGGTATGATAAATAATTCCGTTTAATATCTCAGAAATTCCATAAGTCCTTAAATTGCATTAATTATGAGTTTTGTTGTTTTGACTTTCGCTTCTCTATTAATAATTTTTCTTTGTTAGGTCTTGTATCATCCAATAAAAAATCCGCCCACTCAAGTTTGAGTTTACCGGCATTATCCTGCCAATACAACAGACGGTTATAATAGTAATTAATCTTATCTATTACCGGTTTTTCAAAGTTATCCCTGCCGAATTTTAAAACTAATGCTGTTAACTCATACATAGGCAAACCAATTGCATGGGTTTCCACATGGACAGTTGCTCCGGCATGACCAATTGCATGACACAAAGCACCATATTGGCTGTCATTGATTTCCTTTGCCACAGCATGAGAATCTAAAATAGCCCGCTTTGCAGCCGGCATTTTTATTTTCCCTTTTGCCCAATCCTTACAAAGCTCCAAACAAATTCTTGGTCTGTGCTCATCAGGATATTTCGCTTCGAATTGCTCCAAAGTCAATTTTGAACAATCCAATGCCCACATTACAAGAGTACGGTGATTTTGCTTTTGAATTAAACTTATTAAATCCTGTAAACATTCACTGTCACGAGAAAATAATATTTTATTTCTTTTCTTCATTTTAATTTCTACATCCGAAAACATATGTTGCTTCCTCCAGATTGCAATCCCACTTGATTTTATCCAACCCTTGTACCATTAGGAACCGGCTTCTCGGGATGTGCTAAAACAGGAATAATTCCGTCAGCATATCCAATGTCAAAAAGCATTCCTTCTGAAATTTCACCTGCCATTTTCTTTGGGGCTAAATTAACTACAAACAATGCCTGCTGCCCTTCAATATCCTTA